>Ga0326726_10000028_pt1 | contig 136206 bp, 113 predicted proteins | sample MHFenrmetagenome_2_FD_207603 | JGI IMG/M metagenome (GOLD analysis project Ga0326726, IMG submission 207603) | Lab enriched peat soil microbial communities from Michigan Hollow, Ithaca, NY, United States - MHF15MN | ecosystem: Environmental > Terrestrial > Soil > Wetlands > Peat | place: USA... | reverse complement strand
CACGATCGACCAGAAGATCCATCCGGTGCTGAGCATCGGGATGCCCGCGATCATGGCATTGCCAATACCCGCGAACGTCAGCAGCGTGACGCCGGGCATCGTGAACCAGCGATCGCTCCGCGTGATGCCCTCAAATGTAAGCGCAATGATCTTGGGGTCGCGCGTCTTGTGCGCAAGCTGCGCCCAGAATACGCCGGTGATGATGTTGCCGAGGAACAGCACGACCGCGAAAACATGCACTGCTTTCCAGATGACGTACACGGCGCCCTCCCCGAGGATCTTGTCGCCCGCTTCAGCTCTCGAGTGCCTTGAGCAGCTCTTCGGTCTTTGCCTTCATCAACGCTTCGTCGGCACGTGACTCGACGTTGAGGCGCACGAGAGGCTCGGTGTTCGAGGTGCGCAGGTTGAAGCGCCATTGGCCGAACTCCATCGACAGACCATCGGTGTAGTCGACGCTCTGCGCCTTCGGCCGGTAGAGCGATTCGACGCGCTGGATCGCTGCCTTGCCATCCTCGAGCTTGCGGTTGATCTCGCCGCTCGCTGGAAATAGCCGGATGCGTTCATCGACCAGCGCCGAAAGCGACTTCCCCGACTCGCACACGACCTGCGTCACCAGGAGCCAGGGAATCATGCCGCTGTCCGCATAGGAGAAATTCTTGAAGTAGTGGTGCGCGCTCATTTCCCCGCCATACACGGCGTCCTCGGTGCGCATCTTCTCCTTGATGAAGGCATGGCCCGACTTGCACAGCACGGGTACGCCGCCCAGCGACTTCACGATGTCGAGGGTGTTCCAGGTGAGGCGTGGGTCGTGCACGATCTTCGCGCCCGGTTGACGACGCAGAAACACGGACGCCAGCAGGCCCACGATGTAATACCCCTCGATGAAGCGGCCACCTTCGTCGAAGAAGAAGCAGCGGTCAAAATCCCCGTCCCACGCGAGGCCGAGATCCGCCTTGTGCTTGCGGATCGCTTCGATGGTCGGCGCGCGGTTTTCTTCCAGCATCGGGTTCGGGACGCCGTTGGGGAAACGGCCATCCGGCTGATTGAAGAGCTTGATGAACTGAAACGGCAGACGCTTCTCGAGCTGATCGACGATCAGCCCGGCCCCGCCGTTGCCCGCGTTCACGACGATCTTGAGCGGCTTGAGCTTGCTCGTGTCCACGTAGCTCATCAGGTGCTCGAGATAGGCCTTGCTCGTATCGAGCTCCTGGCGGCGTCCCTTGCGCGCCGGCGTCGCGAACTCGCCGCGCTCAGCGATGGCACGGATGTCTTCGAGGCCCGTGTCGGCACTGATCGGCTTGGCGCGCTCGCGCACGAACTTCATACCGTTGTAGTCCGGCGGATTGTGGCTCGCCGTCACCATGATGCCGCCATCCATGGACTCATGAAAGGTCGCGAAGTAGACGCCCTCCGTACCGCACAGGCCGATGTCGAAGACGTCGACGCCAGAGTCGATCAGTCCCTGCGTGAGCGCATCACGCAGCTTTGGGCCCGACAATCGGATGTCACGGCCCACCGCAACACGTTTCGGCTTCACGAACTGCGCGTAGCCGCGCCCGATCCGGTACGCGATGTCCTCGTTGAGCTCATCCGGCAACCGGCCGCGGACGTCATAGGCCTTGAACGAAGTGATCTGCATGCCGTTGTTCTTCAGGAATGCGCCCGAACGCCGCTCACCACGCAGTTGACGACGTGCGCGAGCTGCTCACGGCTCAATTCGGGGTAGATCGGCAACGCCAGCGTCTCGCGCGCCGCGCGCTCCGATTCCGGCAGGTCGCCAGCCCGATAGCCGAGGTAAGCGAAGCATTCCTGAAGGTGCAGCGGCACCGGGTAGTAGATTTCGGTGCCGACGCCACAATCGGCGAGGTACTTGCGCACTTCGTCGCGCTTCGGCACGCGAATCACGTACTGATTGTAGATATGGCGGTAACCCGCGCGCGCCACGGGCAGGCCGATCCTCGCTTCGCCCGCAGCTCGGAACGCTGAGTCGTAGAACGCGGCGTTCTCCTGGCGCCGGCGCGACCAGGCGTCGAGATGAGTCAGCTTCACGTTGAGCACCGCCGCCTGGATCTCATCGATGCGGAAGTTACCGCCGATGAGCGCGTGGTAGTACTTGGGCTCACCGCCATGCACGCGCAGAATCTTCAGGCGATGTGCGAGCTCCGGATCGTTGGTCGTGCACATGCCGGCATCGCCGAAGGCTCCGAGATTCTTGGTCGGAAAGAACGACAGGCAGCCGATGGCGCCGATCGCGCCTACGCGACGCGCTCTCGGATACTCAGAGCCAATCGCCTGCGCTGCATCCTCGATCACGCGCAGATTGAAACGCCCGGCGAGCGCCATCAGCGGATCCATGTCCGCGGACTGGCCATAGAGGTGCACGGGCATCAGCGCGCGCACGCGGCCGCCCGTGCGGCGATTCACAAGCCGCCCTTCTCTCTTTTCACAGTGCCGGGTCAGGAACTCCTCGACCGCCGCCGGAGAAATGTTGAACGTATCAGGCTCGATATCGACGAACACGGGGCGCGCACCGAGGCGCGCAATGGTGCCGCCCGTAGCAAAGAACGTGTACGGGCTCGTGATCACTTCATCGCCCTGCCCGATGTCGAGCGCCATGAGCGCGATCAGCAGCGCGTCGGTCCCGGACGAGAGCCCGATCGCAAACTTCGCCTGGCTGTACTCGGCTAAATGACGCTCGAGCTCGGTCACCGCCGGCCCGAGGATGAACATCTGGCTCGCGCACACCTGCGCGATGGCTGCATCGATCTCGCTCTTGAGTGCCTGGTACTGCGGCTTGAGATCAAGCAGCGGCACCTTCAGTAGAACGGGCCGGGCGACGGCATTCATGTCATTAGGCTCCTTTGGCAATCCTGAGCGCTAAGCACGCTCAGGTGTTGGTCCCTTCGCGGCCATAACGGTCCTCGAAACGCACAATGTCGTCCTCGCCGAGATACGTGCCCGACTGCACCTCGATGATGTGGAGCGGGATCTTTCCGGGGTTCTCGATGCGATGCCTCGTGCCGATTGGGATATAGGTCGACTGATTCTCTTCGAGGAGAAAAACTTCATCGCCGCGCGTGATGCGCGCCGTGCCGGAAACGACCACCCAGTGTTCGGCGCGATGGTGATGCAGTTGCAGCGAAATCGAAGCCCCAGGGCTGATGGTAAGACGCTTGACCTGAAAGCGATGGCCTGAGTCGATGCTGTCGTAGCTGCCCCAAGGCCGGAAGACCTCCCGGTGCAGCGCAGCTTCGCCCCGTTGGCCTGACTTCAGGCGATTGACGAGCAGCTTGACGTCCTGCACGCGCGACTTCGGCGCGACCAGCACGGCGTCCTTGGTTTCCACCACGATGTGATCGCCCAGACCCACTGTCGCGACTAGGCGGCTCTCGGAGTAGAGAAAACAGTCGTGCGTGTCCTCCGCGATGACATCACCCCGCATCACATTGCCCGAAGAGTCGGCTTTGGATGCCTCGTGAAGGGCGGCCCATGAGCCGACGTCGCTCCAGCCCGCATCGAGTGGCACGACCACTGCGTCGCGCGTCTTTTCCATCACCGCGTAGTCGATCGATTCGCTGCGACAACGCTCGAATTCCGATTTCGACAGGCGTGTGAACTCGAGATCCGCATGCGCCGCGGAGACTGCCTTCTCGCAAGCCTCAAGAATGTCGGGGGCAAGGCGCTTGAGCTCCTGGAGATAGCGGCTCGCCTTGAACATGAACATGCCGCTGTTCCAGAAGTATTCGCCCGATTCCACGAACTGTCTGGCGCGCTTGGAATCGGGCTTCTCGATGAACTCGGCGACGGGATAGGCCGGGCCCTTGCCCTTGGCACGGCGTATATATCCGTAGCCTGTCTCCGGGCTGCGCGCCACGACACCAAAGGTCACCAGTTTGCCTGAGGCAGCCTCCGCCCCAGCGATCCGAACCGCCGTGTGAAATGCAGCAACATCTTCGATGACATGATCGGCTGGCAGCACCAGAAGCATTGGATCCGACTTGGCGTTCGCCTTGAGTGCTACGAGCGCGGCCACAGCGACGGCGGGCGCTGTGTTGCGTCCCACCGGCTCCAGAATGATCGAACGAGGCGGGGCACCGACGCGACGGAGCTGCTCAGCCACCATGAACCGGTGCGCATCGTTGCACACGACAATCGCCGTGCTCAGGTCCTCCAGACCCTCGAGCCGCGCTGCCGTTTCCTGCAGCATCGTGCGCTCCGACACGAGCGGCAGCAGCTGCTTGGGATAGAGCTCGCGTGACAATGGCCACAGCCGCGTTCCGGAACCGCCGGACAAAATTATCGGGATCAGCATGATTGACCTGCCGCCGGACTCAGGGACCGTTCAGCTCGAGCCGATTGCCGCGGCCGATACCGTAGTACGTGATGCCGAGCCGCGCCAGATACAAAGGGTCATAGAGGTTGCGGCCGTCGAAGATCACCGGGCTCTTGAGTTTCGCCTTGATGCCGTCGAAGTCCGGGCTGCGGAATTCCTGCCACTCGGTGACGATCGCGAGTGCATCCGCACCTGCGAGCGCCGCTTCGGCGCTCTTCGTCAGCGCGAGGTCCTTGCGATCGCCGTAGGTGCGCCGCGCTTCATCCATCGCGACGGGGTCATAGGCCTGAACTCTGACACCCTTCTTCCAGAGTTCCTCCATGAGCGTGCGGCTCGGGGCCTCGCGCATGTCGTCAGTGTTGGGCTTGAATGCGAGGCCCCAGAGCGCGATCGTGCGGCCGGTGAGCTTGCCCCCGAAGTGATGATGGATCTTTCTGAACAGGAGCCCCTTCTGACGGCCGTTGACGCTTTCGACCGCTTTCAGGATCTCGGCGTCGTAGTGAAGGTCGCGCGCGGAACGTGCGAGCGCCTTCACATCCTTCGGAAAGCATGAGCCGCCATAACCGCAGCCCGGGTAGATGAAGCTGTAGCCGATGCGCGGGTCCGAGCCGATTCCGATGCGGACCTTTTCGATGTCAGCGCCGAAACGCTCGGCCATGTTGGCGAGCTCGTTCATGAAGCTGATCTTGGTCGCGAGCATCGCATTCGCCGCGTACTTGGTGAGCTCGGCCGAGCGGATGTCCATCACCAGGAGGCGGTCGTGATTGCGGGTGAAAGGCTCGTAGAGCAGGCGCAGGAGCTCCGTGGTCCGTGGGTTATCCGTACCAATGATGACGCGGTCCGGCTTCATGAAGTCGGCGATCGCCGCGCCTTCCTTAAGAAATTCCGGGTTCGAGACCACGTCGTACTCCACGGCGACACCCCGCTTGGCGATGGCCTCCGCGAGCTTCGCGCGTACTTTGTCGGCCGTACCGACGGGCACTGTCGACTTGGTGATGACGACGCGGTACTCGGCGATGTGCTCCCCGATCGCGTTGGCGACCGCCAGCACGTGGCTCAGATCAGCCGAGCCGTCTTCACCCGGAGGCGTTCCGACGGCGATGAGTTGAAAAAGGCCGTGCGCGACGCCCTTCGGTCCATCGGTCGTGAATTCCATGCGGCCCGCTTCGGCATTGCGCTTGATGACCTCCTCGAGCCCGGGCTCGTGGATCGGGACCTCGCCGCGCTTCAGGCGCTCTACCTTGGCCGCGTCGACATCGACACACACCACGTGATTGCCTGCATCGGCGAGACAGGCGCCCGTGACCAGACCGACGTAGCCGGAGCCAAAAATCGTGACGCGCATGATTATTGTCTTCTAATAGGCTGATTGAGAACGAAAAAGAGGCGCGGAATGTAGCGGACGGATGCGGCCAAGTAAAGCCATCGCCGCCCACCAACTTCATGGCCGCTGCCTATCATGCCCTCAAACAAGTGCGGTGGCGTGGGTCGCGCCAGAGCCAAGCCGAGCGGCTCTAGGTGCTACTGGTCGACGGGCGAGGCTGTCGGCGGCGATGGATTCTTCGCGGCTCGTCGCGGGGCGAGTTCTGTCACCTTGTGATCGTCCGAGACAGCCGCGAGGGTGACGCTCGCGGGCGAGTGCTGCTGCCACACCAAATCCTCGATGCCGGTACTCGGCTGATACTCGGCGATCGTGTGCAGTAGCAATTCACGCGCGCGCCGGCAATCGAACTTGCGCATCGCCACCAGAAGATCATCGAGGATCGTCTGCACGCGTTCCCACGGCAGCGAGTGCTCCACGGCCCGCATGATCATTGGGTGCTCAGTCCCGGTGACATCCTTCCCGATCAAGAGCTCCTCGAAGAGCTTTTCCGCCGGCCGAAGCCCGGTGTAGGCAATCTCGATATCACCGTCCGAGTTCTTATCGTCGCGCACGGTCAGCCCCATGAGGTTCACCATGCGCCGCGCGAGATCGTCGATGCGCACCGGCTTGCCCATGTCCAACACGAAGACATCGCCACCCTTGGCCATGGAGCCCGCCTGAATCACAAGCTGCGCCGCCTCCGTAATCGTCATGAAGTAGCGAATCACATCCGGGTGCGTGACTGTCACCGGCCCGCCGCGGCGGATCTGCTCATGAAACAGAGGCACTACCGAGCCCGATGACGCGAGCACGTTGCCAAACCGGACCATGCAAAAGCGGGTCTTGGATCCGCGCAGCTGTATCGCCTGCAGCACGAGCTCCGCGAACCGCTTGGTCGCGCCCATGACGTTGGTCGGGTTGACAGCCTTGTCAGTCGAGACCAGCACGAAGGTCTCGACATGTGTCTCAAGCGCTGCCTCTGCTGCATGCCAGGTGGCATACACGTTATTGTGTATGCCCTCGATCATGTTCTGTTCGACGATCGGCATGTGCTTGTAAGCGGCGGCGTGATAGACGGTCTGTACGCCGTAGGTCTGCAGAATCTCGCGCATGCGGTACTTGTGATGTGCGTTACCGAGCAGTGCAACGACTTCGAGGTTCAAACCTTCCCGTGACATCGTGTGCCGCAGCTCTCTCTCGATGTTGTAGAGCGCGATCTCCGACATCTCGAGCAACAGCAGGCGCCTCGGACCCAGCTCAATGATCTGGCGACACAATTCCGAGCCGATCGAGCCGCCGGCGCCAGTCACCAGGACAGACTTGCCTTTGATGCAGGCGCTGAACAGCTCGGCGTTGGGGGGAACCGCATCCCGTCCGAGCAGGTCGCTCACGTCCACCTCGTGAATCTCGTCCACCCGCGCGCGGCCTGCAGCAATGTCGCCCAGGTCCGGAATCGTCTGCACGTGGACGCCGAGGGATACCAGGTGAGAGAGGATTTCGCGTCGCCGACGTCGTGTCTCGGATGGCACGGCCAGCAGGATTCGCTTGATTTCCAGCTCGCGAATGAGTGTCGGCAGTTCGCTGGGGGAAAACACCTCAATGCCGTTGACAACGCTTCCATGCAGGGCATGGTGGTCGTCGACAAACGCAACCGGTTTGAATTCCTTACCACCCATCAGACCCCGCGACAGCCGCACACCCGCCTCTCCGGCGCCGTATATGGCGACCCGCTCCGCGCCGTCGTTAGAGCTCTGGAAGGCAAGTCTGACCAGAAACCGGCTGCCCCCTACGTATAGGAGCGCCAACGCCCAGTAAATGATCAGCGCCGAGGTAGGAACCGCCCGGTTTGTGACAGTAAGGTTAAGGAGGACGAGCAGTGTGACGGAAAGCGTGGCTCCGGCAACCACAGCGACGAGGGCTCGGCTCCCGATGTAGCGAATGACCGCGCGATATAGCCCCAGTTTGGCGAAGACGGGCAGGCTGGTGGCCAGGACGCCCAGATAGAGCCAGCCCATGCCGGCGATGTGATGATTTAGTGTGCCGAGTCTAAGTGTGATGGCCGTGTAAAGGGCCAACGGGATCATCACGACGTCGGCTGCGACCATGATGGCGCGCTTGCCGGATCGGGGAAGCTCGGAAATCTGCTGTAGCCAGCGGCGCGGGCCTCTGCCATTCACTTGTTGCACGCTTACCTTCCTAGCTAGGTAGACAATCAGCCGCCTCAGGCGGCAAATTCCGCGCTCTGGATCCTTGTCTCAGCACACCAGCACGTTGTTTTTAACGTTTGCCGGCGGGTCTTGCGCCTTCATCTGGGAGCAAGAATAGCACGCAATTTCGTGGCGCAGCGCATGGTCGCCAAAAGGTGACACGCCCTGGGAGTGTCCGAGACCCGGGACTTTATGGATTCGGCAGTGAAAATCGATTTGCCGATACCTCATGCGATATCCTTGCGGTTCACTCTCGAATCCGCACGACGCACGCCCTAAACGCCAGATGACGCAGCCGGATACTTACTTTGCACATCCCACTGCCGTAATTGACCAGCCATGCAGGATCGGTACCGGGACCAGGATCTGGCACTTCTCCCACGTGATGAAAGACTCGGTCATCGGCGAGCGCTGCAATATCGGCCAGAATGTCGTTGTCTCCCCGCATTGCCGTATTGGTAACAACGTCAAGATTCAGAATAACGTTTCAATCTACACGGGAGTCGTCATCGAGGATGACGTGTTTTGCGGCCCGTCCATGGTCTTTACCAACGTCATCAATCCTCGCAGCTTCATCGATCGCAAGACCGAGTTTCGACCGACAGTCGTGCGGCGGGGAGCCTCTATCGGCGCTAATTCCACCGTGCTGTGTGGCGTGACTTTGGGATCGTATTGCCTGATAGGGGCAGGCGCAGTCATTACGCGCGATGTGCCGGACTACGCCGTTGTTTACGGTAATCCGGCCCGCTTACATGGCTGGGCCTGTTACTGTGGTGCCACGCTCAAGGCATTGCGAGCGGAAGAGCCAGCAGCGATGGAGGGCACATGCGAGGCCTGTGGCCGCAGGTATCGACGCAATGGCGTCATCGTTCGCCCTGTCCAGTAGTGGCGCCGCACATACTGGCCAAGCCGAACCGTGCTTGCGGTGGCACATGACAGGCACACTTGCTCCCACGCGTGTTGTGCTCTTCTAGCGCGCAGGGACGGCCTGGTACCTCCGCCAAAAAGAAACGTGAGCGCTCCATCCGCCAGCACGCGCTCAACTCTTGTGGCTGACCACCGACTAGTCACCTGAGAACGAATCATATGACCCAGACCCGAATCGTCAGTGTGGTGGGCGCCAGACCACAGTTCATCAAGCTTGCGCCCGTGTGTCGCGCGATCGCGGAACACAACGCCGGCGCAACACATCGCATTGACAATCTCATTCTGCACACTGGCCAGCACTACGATGCCGGAATGTCCAGCACTTTCTTTGACGAACTGGAAATTCCAAAGGCCGAGGTCAACCTCGGCGTAGGTTCCGGGCCGCATGGCACGCAAACGGCGCGGATGCTGGAAGGCGTCGAATCCGTGCTGCTTGACCGCCGGCCGGCACTCGTCATCGTATACGGTGACACGAACTCAACCATCGCGGGCGCGCTCGCGGCGTCCAAGCTGCAGATAGAGATCGCCCACGTCGAAGCCGGTCTGCGGAGCTTCAATCGGCGCATGCCGGAAGAAATCAACCGCGTAGCGACCGACCATATCTCCGACCTGCTGCTTGCACCGACGCCGACTGCCGAGCGTAACCTGCATGCAGAGCGACTGGGTGATCGGGCGCTGTTCACCGGAGATGTCATGTACGACGCGGTCCTGCACGCTCGCGACCGCGCCCGTCAGCGGTCACAAGTGCTGTCCAGGCTTGAATTGCCGAGCAGCGGATATGGCATCGTTACCCTGCACCGCGCAGAGAACACCGCTGTAGAGCAGTTGCGGAGTCTGCTTCCAGTCTTGAATGAAGTCGCAGCGAACTACCTGCCGCTCGTCTTCCCGATCCACCCACGCACGCAACACATCGTCCAAGCACAGCTCGGCTCATGGAGACCTGCATCGGCTCTCCGCCTTGTTGAACCCGTTGGATACCTAGACATGCTGCGGCTGCTGGATGAGGCGCGGCTGGTGCTGACGGATTCCGGTGGACTGCAAAAGGAAGCGTATTTTCTCGGTTGTCCTTGCATAACGCTGCGAACTGAAACCGAGTGGCTGGAGACCGTAGCTGCCGGCGGAAACATCGTCGTCGGGACAAGCCGCACGCGTATCATCGATGCTGTTCGTCATTGGCTCGAGGCTCCGGCACGGCCGCGATTCGCAGCGGCGTCCTCAAATCCCTTCGGCGATGGTCATGCCGCTCAGCGGATACTAGCCGCTCTATGTAGCGCCTTGTTCTGATCGGACGCCCGCTCAGGTGTCAGTCGCCTCCGCGCGCCCTGCTCGCGCTGCGAGCGCCATCGCCGCGACAGGAAGCAGGGCCAACAAGGTTAGCCAACTGGCAAGGCGCGGCACTCGCGCCGCGATGTACGCCAACGGCAGCAGCCAGGCGATGTTTATCGCCCATACCGTGATCACCACGGACAAGTGCGACTGCCAGCGACGCGCCAACCACTGATATGCATGCGAGCGATGCGCTTCGGTTATTCGCTGGCCGCGCGCAAGTCTTGTCGTCAGTGTAACCGTGGAATCGGCCAGGAAGACGGCGCCGAGAATCAGCCAGACCCAGGGTGCCGCCGTGCTCTGGTGGGAAGCAGCCAGCGCGAAGACCGCGATCATGAAACCCAGATACCCGCTACCAGTGTCTCCCATGAATATCCTGGCCGGCGGCCAGTTCCACGCGAGGAAGCCGAGACACGCCGCGGCAAAGACAATGTTCCCCGCAACGACAGCGGTACCCACCAGCGTGACCAATCCCAGGAACGCAGCAGCAGCACTGACGAACACGGCCTCGGAAGCCGCGATGCCGTCGATGCCGTCCATGAAGTTGAAGAGGTTGATGACCCAGACGATCGCCAGCCCGCCAAGGCCGTAGCCGACCCACCCCAGTTCAACTATCTGGTTTCCCATTTGCAGGGCCGGGGCTCCGCCCAGACAGTACAGGGCCCATAGTGCGGCCACGGCGTGGGCAGATAGCCTGACGCCAGCGGGCAAAGAGCGCCTGTCATCGGCAAGCCCAACCGCTGCCACGATTAGCCCGCCGCCAACCAGGGACATTGTGAGCCTTGCACTCAGCAGACCGACGCACGCCAGCGCGACCAGTCCTGTTGTCGCGCTGACCACGATTGCCACGCCACCGCCGCGCGGCGTCGGCCGCGTATGAGAGCTTCTCGGGTTCGGCCGGTCGAGGAAATGAAGCCGCTCTGCGTACTTGCACAGGAGCGCCGTTAAGATCGCCGACACAACGCCGGTTAGCAGCCCGACCCCCGCGACGATTCCGCTCATTGGCGTCGCTCTGATGCGTACCATTCGCACATTCTACGAATGCCATGCGACAGTCGTTCGCGCGGTTGCCACCCTAGGACTTCACGTGCGCAGGTTGCATCGACGACCAGCGATGCGCAAAGCTGCTCAAGCTGTGACCGGCGGCCCGCTGCTCGCGCCAGCAGCCTGACGAATGGCAATGGAACTCTCGGGATCCGTGAGGGGCGCCCCAGCCCTGCGGCGATCTGCTCGAGCAGTTCCGGCGTTGAAACGTCTTCGCCATCGGCAGCGAGAAACAAGCGACCCCTGGCGGCCGGATGGGAGGCGCAGGTCAGGAGCAAATCGCATAGGTTATCGACGCCGATAAGGCTGCGCTGGTTGCGAATGGCGCCGACCGGCAGCGGTATACCCCGTGCGACCCAGCGCAGAAGCGCAAGAAGATTGCCCTTGACTCCCGGGCCATAGACCAGTGGAGGTCTGACAATGGCAACTTCGAGGCCAGTTGTCCTCTCAATCTGTCGCAGCTGTTGTTCTGCCTCCCACTTGGAGAGCGCGTAAGACCCGATGGGAGCCGGGGGATCACTCTCGGTGAACGGAGCGTCGTGCGTCACTTTGCCGTTGACGCCTATCGAGCTTACGAACACAAACCTTTTCACCGCCGATCTGGTCGCCTCTTGAGCCAGAGTGAGCGTCGCGCGCACGTTCGCTGCCCGATACTCATCGAGCGGATCGTTGGCTGTCTCTTTCATCACGTGCGCTCGTGCGGCCAGATGAATGATGGCATCGACGCCTCGCAGGTCCGCAGGCGCGTGCGCTTGGTCAGCGAGGAACATGGAGCGGCTCCGGACGACAACACTATGACCAGTGGTTGTCGCCCGCGCGCACAGACTCCGGCCGACGAATCCACTGGCCCCAGTCACAAGTAGTTTCATCGCGGCGGTGATCCCGCATCAGCGCAAATCAAGAACTTCATGCACCAGTTGGTCATAGGCATGGAGACTCGATGATCGTGACAGGTGTTGGGCGTAATACCTGCTTCCTGATGCCCCCATTTGATTCAAGAGGCCACGGTTCATGACCAGCTCAGTAATGCCGTTGGCGAGTTCTTGGACTGCGCCGCAACGAAAACACAAACCACAACCCGACAACCTGACGAGCTGCTCGACGTCGCTCTCTGGCCCGACATACAGCGCAGGAACTGCACGCGCCATGCAGCCTAGAAGCTTGCTAGGAACGACCAGCCCTTCGAAGCCGTCCCGCAAAGTCACCAGCGCGACGTCAGCGAGCCCGAGACTATGCGGCAGCAGGTCGGTCGGCACTAGGGGATGAAAGGTAACCTCCTCTTCCAACCCCAGTTCGCTTGTGAGCCGCCGTGCCTCCTCGATGCGCGGCCCTGTCCCTACAAAAACGAGACGAAGCTGAGGAGACCGAGCGAGCGCGACGCGCACCGCTCGTATTGGTGTCTCGACATCATGAGCTATACCGATGTTGCCCGAATAGAGCACGACAAACTTGCCGTCAAGATTCCAGGCCGATCGCAGTCTGTTATCGGAGCCGCGTACGATCGATTCCTCGCCCGTCGCCCAATTCGAGATCTCCCTGATCCGATCCACGGGTACGCCCTTCGCGGCCAGTCTACGCGTCATGACCGGGCCGAGGGACACGACACGATCCGCTCGTCGATAGGCCCAGCGGAACAATGTTGTCAGCAACCGTCCCACCAAGTGCCCGTCACTGGAGACACCGTGCGCAAAGAGAACCTCCGGATACAGGTCCTGCGCGACAATCACGACCGGACAACGGTGCAGCAGCGCCGCCAGCGCCACCATCGGAACCAGCAATGGCGGATTTGTTTGGGTCACGAACAGTCCCGGTCGCCGACGGAACAGCAGCAAAGGAAGCGCGCCCAAGTAGAACCACAGCTGTCTTAGCAGCTTCAGCCGATGGATGTTACCCGGCAGCAAGCGGGGAATGTGTCGAATGCGTACGCCAGACGACCGCGGGTCCTGAGACCCGCTTACCGATTCTGGCGCGTATTGATCGCTGCCGCAGACTACTTCAACGTCAAAACCAGCCTTGGCCAGGTGAGTCGTAATGTCTCTCGGCAGCTGCGCACCACCCCAGCCCTCCGGAAAGTAGAACTGCTCGGCAAACACGATGCCGTTCATGGACTGCAGTGTTTAGCCGTCGACATGCTGTCGCACTCTGGGCGCAGCCCGATGTCGCGGCTGTTCATTCCCGACATCACCTGAACGATCACGCTGCTCTGCTGGCAGCAGCCGCACGCACACGATTGACCACTGCAGAGAACGCGTCAGCAAAGGCCTGCACGCGCTGAGTTGCGGCAGGAACTGCTGCTCGCACGCGGGCCTCATCGCCGGGGTGCTGAAAGCGGTGCCAGGCGAGTTCCAGAATCTCCGCGATATTGCCGAAGTCGGTGGGGTCGAAGTACATCGCTGTATCACCGGCTTGTTCGCGATGGACCGGGATTGACGACAGGATGAGCGGCGCGCCCAGGGTCTTCGCTTCTTCCACAGTCGTGCTCCAACCCTCAACCAGCGACGGGTTGATCACTGCGGCGGACAGCTGGATCAGCTGCCTCACATCAGCATAGGGAATCATCCCCAGAACACGAAACATCTGATCGAGCCGCAATTCCGCCACGCGCCGCGACAAGTTCTCGAAATGACCCGGATGCCTCAGGTCACTCGGATTTCCCGATGCGGCAATCACGATATCGGGCGTATGGTCGCGAAGGAGTGCTAATGCCTCCACAATCCCGATGTGATTCTTGTGTTTCCAGAACTGGTTCGGAAGATAAAAAAAGCGCCTGGGCAATCCGTAACGGGTGACGACCTCTGGATCGGGAGTGGCATTCACTGCTGGCGGTACCGCAAACCGGACGATCACTGTTCGACCAGCACTACCGGGGTAGTATTTGTGGAAGTCGATTTCTGCCGCGCGACTGCTCAGCATGACCAATCGATTTGAATGCACCTGAGCCTGGATGCCGACTTCACGCTTCCACCAAGCGAGAGACCCAAACATTTCAGGGTACTGGCGATGCTGTAGGTCGGGTACCCAAGCCAGCACCGCACGGCGGGGCTTACGTCCAAAGTACTCCGCCGCCTCGAAGACCACGTCAATGCCCTCAGAGTCACACCAGCGCTCGAAGTCTTTGTCACTTCCTACTACGCCCGCCCTCAGCCAACGTAGATAATGGCCCGACGTCATGCGCGCGGGCGCTTGCAGGAGCTTCAAAGAACTCACGCTCGTGAACGCCTCCCGTATGGTCGCGGGCGCGTCCACCGGCATCACGACGATCGGCTCCACGCGAGTGTGCGGGTGCCGTAGCAGCACGTCGCACAGGTTTCTTAGATACATCACACCGCCGGTCCAAGCGGTTCCGCCCATTAAGGGGAAAGCAATACGCGTTATGGAGCCCATTCACCGCTCCGAAACCACTGCACGTAGCGGGCGATTCCCTCTTGAACACCTACTACAGGGTCGAAGCTGAGGAAGGTCCTGCTCTTGTTCATGTCTGCCACTAAGTACGAAGGATCGCCTTGCCGTGCCTGCCCACTGAACTCGACGTTAGCAGCACCTGTCCACGTGTCCGCAACGGCCGCCGCGATGTCACGTGTGGTCCGCCCATAGCCGGTGCCCCCATTGAAGACCGGGCAATCGGTGCTGGCCGCAGTAATCGCAACTTCGATCAGTCGCGCCGTGTCGTCCACGTGAATCCAGTCGCGCGTCTCGCGGCCGCTGCCTCCGAGAACTACTCTGGAGTTCGACTGCAGCCTGCAACACAAATCCCAAAGCAACTGCTTAGTCAGCCCTGCTCCAAATACCGAAAACAATCTGAGTATGGAGACACGCATTCCGAAGTTCGTCGAGTATGACTGACAGAGCTGTTCGAGGATGGCCTTATGCACTCCGTAAGGCGAGAAGGGACGCAACGGAGCCGTCTCGGGAATAGGCCGTTCATGCCCGCTGCCATACACGGCGGCGCTTGATACTCCAACCAGCGCCGCCTGCGGCGCCCGGGTTCTCATCCATTCGAGCAGTCGCGCCGTAGAACCCGCTGTCCTGCCGAAGTCCTCCAGTGGGCTTTGGATCGAAGCACCGACGGTCGAGCCACCGGCGAGGTGAATTACCGCGTCCGGAATGCCCGCCTGCGCAGCGACAACGTCCAGGTTTGGAGCTTCGATGTCGCCGTTGAGCCACATAGACACTCCCCATGCCTTCGCCTCCGACCAGGTGCCGTGCCCCACGCCGACGATCGTCGAGCCCCTGCGGCTCAGATGCAAAGCGGCATGCCTACCGATGAAGCCTTTGCCGCCTGTGATGAGAATCAGCGACACGTCTAGCGTCCGTTTATCGGGCGCATGCACTTGAAGGAATAGAGACGGCCGGGTCTACGATCAAGGCGTGAGACGACTGAGAGTACGGCGCGAAACACGGAGGGACGCGACAGCATCACGCGCGCGGGCCTGGACGCGCCGGGTAACACTTGGCCAATACGCGCAATAAGTTCTTCGCGCAGACTATCCGCCGTATGGGGGGCGTAGTTAATCACCGAATCAAGAGGTCCCAGGATCGTCTCAATCGTCAATCCGCTGGTACTAAGAGCCTCGAGATAAGTCTTCAAGGTATGAGCGTTCTCTGCGCCAGAGTACCTGTGCAGAGGGTGAGCATCCAGGAACGTCTGCAAGTCGGACTGCGCTGACAGGACATGATCCCGGACGGCGATGAAATATCCCCCGGGGCGCAGCACGCGATGTGCTTCACGACAGAAGCGCCGGAGGTCGCGTGCGTGATGCATCGCCTGTCGTGCGAACACAAGATCGAAACTCGAGTCAGGGAACCCAATGTCCTCGCCAAATTCCTGGCGTACCTCTATCGGAAGGTCGCCAAAGGAGGCAAGGCGCCGTATGGCCCCGCAACCCACGTGGTCGCCGGGGTCCGGCTCGATCGCAACAACGCTCCACCCCTCCATTGCCAGCGCGTAGCTAGTGATGCCCCGGCCGGCGCCTAGGTCTATGGCGCGACCGCGCGAGGCCGGCAGCAGGCATCGTATGGCGTTCCACTCACCGCTACTGGCGTACCGCGCCGCCGCCGCCTCCACCGGGTCGTCGAAGTAGCAGTCCCGCACCAGCTGTTGCTGGTCTGGCTGACGAAGCAGGTCTCTGACCGACCGCTCCCAGGTGCTCGGCGCTGCACTCACCGCGTGGCACTGATCAGAAAGCCGCATCCTTGCGTGCGTCCCGCCGACCAGCTCAGTCCGGCAATCTTCGCAGCCCACCAACGGCGAACGATTCCGCGAGGGAGAACGGCGGACGCGAAAGCACTCCATGACCACCGTCTGCGGAGGTAGAACGCGCTGAATTCATAGTCGAGGCGCGCCAACACGCGGCCGACACCCGGCTCAAAATAGTCGGAAAACATCACATCTCGGAACCCAGCGTCGATCAATTGTTCGGTCCACTCCTGCTCGTCGAACGCATGGTAGAACGGCTGCCACTCCCGATACGCTCGCTGGGTGGTCTGATCCAGTGGCCACGCATCGAAGTAGCGCCGGTTCAGGACATTGAAGTGCAACCTACCGCCGGGGCGCAAGACTCGGGCAAGCTCTCGCAGTGCACTGGCCAGATGCTTAACGTGTTCGATGCCGCTGTTGTTGATCGCAGTAGCAAACGACGCGTCTTCAAACGGAAGCCTCACCCCGACGTCGGAGCACTCGACGCGCCGGTAGCCTCCCCTCTGCATGGCCTTTCTCACGCTGCCTGAGTCAATGTCGACGCCAGCTTCCAGCTTTGTGCCAGGATAGGCCAGGCTCGCAATGAAACCATCGCCACAACAGTGATCCAGCACGGGCGGTCGCAGGGCAATACTGCTCAGCAATTCGACTTCGGGCACCCTGCAGAGAGCGATCGACGGGCTGCGCGCATACCGCTCCATGAGCTCAGGGAAAAAGCGACTCTCCCTCAAGACACTCATGCCAAAGTTTTCCTCACCTCGCCGCCGATCACCAGACTATCTGGTGGAATCTGCTTCGTCACCGTACTCCCAGCGGCAATCACGCTGCGCGCGCCAATCGTCACACCCTTCAATATCGTGCAGTTAAATCCGATCCACACGTCATCTTCGATCCTGATCGAGCGCGCATCCATCGGCGGCGCTTCCTTCGGGTGACCCGACCTGGCAATGGCCTGGAACTGGCGGTGCCGGGCCCCTGGGTCGAGCGGGTGTGAATCACAATCGTGAATGTTTACGTTGTGCGAAATGAGCACGCGATTGCCGATATCTATTGAGCTGGCGGACCAGATCCTTGTGCAAGCTCCGACGTAGCACCAATCACCAAGGCGCAGCTCACCGCCGTGACCGAAGGTGAGTAGCTCACCTCCGATCACGCAGTCGTTGCCTACTCGGATAGCCGAGCGTTGTTGGCGAGCATTTGAGATCATCGCGGACGGTAGAAAGCGCACGCGCGCGCCCAGCTCACATTCGCCGCCATAGGCAATCTTTCTAAATATGCCGGACACCCGATCGCGAGTGGTGAGTAGTCCAAGAAGAACTCTGGACAGCACAACTACGATCCGCCGCCTGATACCGCTTCTTTCATGGCTACCTCATAATCTCGCAGGCGTCGACTGGCGAGGTCACGCCAGCTGAAAAGCTCCCTCATCCGGCGCGCTCCTGTAGAGCCCAAGCGGTCCCGCTCGCCGGGGTCAACCAGTCTCCCCAAGACCTCGGCAAGATCGTCAACGTCGTTCAAGCGGTACTGCAGCCCGTTTCCCGCAATTCGTTCTACTGCTTTCAAGGTGTCGTTGACGACGACCGGCAAGCCACAAGCCGCAGCATCGAGCATCGACGTCGATTCCTGCGTCGGCCAGACTCCGACATCCGCAGCCCTGTAATAGGCGGCCAGTTGATCGTTAGGCATGAATGCCTGCACCACCCCATAGTCTGCTTTGGCAAGCTGCTCAGCCTGAACACCGCCGCCGATAAACAGTGCACGTGCCGCGATGCCTCGCGAGCGAAGTCTGCCGACCGCCTGCAACAACAACATCGGATTCTTGCCCGCTGAAAACTGTCCCGTATAGATATAGACAGTATCCTTCGGTGAAAACCCCATCTGCTCTCGCAGTCGCTGACGTTCGTCCCGGTCCTGGGCTGTCTGGGCCGGGCGAAATCGATCGGTATCCACCCCCAGCGGGGCGATCTCTATCTTGCACGGCTCGACTCCAAAGAACCTGACGGCGACATCCGCGCAATCTACCGTGGCGGCGTAGCATCTCACCGAGCGTCGGCTGATAAAGCGCCCCGGAGCGAAGCGCGTGGCGAAATTGCGCATCCGCGCCAACCCCCAGCGGTGTGATGCTCGTTGAGCAAGGGGAAACACCGATGCAGTGGTGTGGTTCGCCGTGAACAGCCGAAAGCCCAAGCGCGGTTGCAACAATGCCGCCTGCAGCGGTGGCCACCCGATCGCGAGCAGCGATTGCACGACGTTTGGCCGTAGTTCTGCGAGCTTGCTTCGTAATCCGACATAGGCCATCTGTCCCAGCAACGCTCGGTGTGCGAGTCCGTGCAGCCGGAAGCCTTCGATCACTTCTTGAGTGCCTGGCCATACCGTATCCAGACCCTGAAACGTGCCGTAGCTTCCTATACGTTCAGTGCTCTGGAAGTAATGCGGAAGATCCATTGTGATGTAGTGAACGTCGGCGCCCAGGGAAGCGAGATAGCGCGGCAACATGTTGCCGATGTAGCCCATACCTCGGGGATATGTGTAAGCGAGAATCGCTACGCGCACACGCCGCACCTGTCGCTGCGCCGCCAAGACTTGTCACTGAAGTGCACGCACGCCCTTTTCCGCGATACCCGGTCGCGCAAACAGTTCCTTGATTGTCGTCGCGCCCCCAAAAAACCTAAGGTACGCGGCAACAATCACAACCTGGCATATAAAGAATGCGATGGTTCTCTCCAGCAACCCCGCGAGGCTCGATGTGGCATAGCCCAAGATCAAGAATATCGGAACTGACAGAAGGACGGCGTAAAGCGGTCGTCGTAGCTGGCGTGTTTCGAGACCCGTCACCCGGTACGCGAGGAAGGTCCACACTACTTCGTACGTTACGAAGACCACGGCAAACCCGGCAACCGCCACGATGGGTGACCTTGGGTTCGCCAAGGCGTACACAACACTGCAGAGCGCCATGGTGTATACGATGTCTATTTGAAGTGCCGCGAGTTGTTTATTGTAGACATCGAACAGCCTGTCCAACCAAGCGGTGACCGACCATGCAAAATAGGGAGCAGCGAGAAGCACCGCATAGTGCTCGACACCTCCCCACTTCGCTCCGAGAATCAAGTGCATTAGAACCGCAGCGTTGAAGCAGAAGAAAATAAATATCGGCGCCAGGAACAATGCCAGCGCCTCCACGAGACGCGCTCCGTTCTCTGCCACTTGGTCTCGCGGAACCCTGCTGGCATAGGACAACAGCACCGGATTGGCGGCAGCGTAAATGAGTGAGTTCGGGGCGCCCATGATCCGCGTCGCCATCGCGAATTTGCCCAAGACATCTGTTCCGCAGAACGCACCCAACGTGAACTGAACCACTCTGTCTCTCAGTGTCGAACTGAGACCATACATCAACATGTACTTTGGGAAACGTCGATACGCGACGGCAGCGGCCACGATCCGCGGAATAGAGGCGGTCAACGGCGGCGCGGGCTGGGGCTGGGGCCGAGCCAACAGCACCACGGCGCCAAGCATAGTGGCGCCGATCTGCCCCGCGACGCTTCCCCACACCAATGCTTGCTCCTCTGCGATGCCGTGCGCCAGCAAGACGAACTGTGAGACAAGCGTCGCAAGTACGCCGCTGAACTGGACCAGACCGAACCATGCATATTCTTGCTGCCGGTTAAGCCAGGCGACAGCGATGCGTTGCACAGTGCCAACGCAGACACTGGCAGCCGCGGGAACCCCGATAGCCGCCACCATGGAAAGACCAGGAAAGACGAGCCCCAGTACCGCCGTCAGCAATACCAGCGCAGCGGCCAGAACGCCGATAGTCAATACCAGAATGCTCAGCGCGGTTGCCGTTCTCCGGCTCCTTGGCAGCACGATGGCCGTCTCGTAGCGCAGTCCCGCGAAGACGGCTGCGACGGCGCACACACCGAGAAACAGAGTGTAGGTGCCAAATGCCGTGGGAGAGAAGTAGCGGCTCAATACTGGCAGCGTACAGATGCTCAGCACCTGACTGAGCGCCTGCGCGCTTCCTACTGCGACCATACCTCTTCCTAGCGACATCGCGGGGATCGCTCTTCACACGGCGCAGCGCACGGCTTCCAGATACATCGCTTGTTGCCGGCGAGTGACGAGGTAGTGGTTGTGCCAGAGCAATACAAAATCCCCTTGGTACGCTCGACACTGCTGGCTCAGCTTTTCCACCCATTCGAGAGCTTCACGCTCTGACACGTTCATGTAGCTCTTGCCTAGCAGCGTACCCTCCATGACGACAAGCGGCCGTTCCACCAGCTTGCATGGTTTGCGCGAGTCGAGATTGAAGACCGGGTATTCGAAGCAACATCCAGTGCGAAAGCCGACATGGTCTGCGAAACCAAGCGTGCTGTCGTAGGCTAAGTCGGCGTCCTCCCAGGCCTGCCACGTCGTCGGGCATTCCCAACGAAGGTAGTGTTGCCGGCCGCCCCATACTGGTTGAGCCACGCCGATGTTCGCCGCCACCTGTGCAAGCTCCTGTCTCTCCTGACGTAGCAACGCTGGCTGATCAAAGGTGTTGAAACTCGCGTGCAGCCCGATTTCGTGTCCGCGCTCATGTATCGTCTTCATGATGCGCTGAACCCACGTCTCCCTTATCGAGTAGCTACCATCGAGCGCGCCCGCTGATCGGCCGCAGATAAAATAGAATGCACTCAGCAACCCGACGTGTTCACTAGCGTTCATGATGAATTCGAAAGTGCTGTAGGGATCCACGCCATTCACGCCGAATTGCGATGAGAAGACTGTCCTTGCGCGTCCGAGGGCAATGGCCGGACTGCGTCGGCGCATCAGGTCACCGGCCAGCCCACGCAATAACTCGTGCGGGCGTAGACCGGCTGCGCTGGAAGGGACATCGACGTCGTGAGTCAGTACCAGGCGGTAGGTCCGTCGGCTGCGGACTAGACCAGGACAGAGCAGCGATAGCGCGCGCCATAACAACTCTACGTACTCGTTAACGACGGGGCGATCGAGAAATCCCTCCCTCATTGCCAGGGACTCAAGTGCTGGAAATCGCGAAAAGCGATCGCGCGTCTTGACTACGCGCTCCTCGTACCGTGAGAGCATGAAGAAAACACTGCCGAAGACATCGACGCCCAGGCGTGCCTTCAAAGATCCCTCTTCACCTTCCATGTGGAGTTCGCCTGTTCCGAACAGCACAGGAACCGACTCAATTCGTCCTAACGGCCGCAGCCTATCCGGCACCCGCCACGAGGCCAGTGGCTGGCGAGGCAGGGTGCTGTCTGATAGCCACGACATGACGGGTGTGGCAAACAGACAGTCGTCGACGATCAACCGATTGCCGTTCGGCAACTGCAGCTGAGTTGCTGCACATTCTGCAGTAGAGAGTCGATAGTCGAGTCCCAAGAATCGCGCTAGCACGATGTCGACGACGTATGCGCGCTCAGGAGCATACGAGGGCGGCACAATGACCTGGATCACGGGCCGCTACCGACTGTCCTTGCGTCGGACTAAGTCCCGGGCCGCCCGGAGCAGTGAGAATCGGGTACTGGCCTTGGAGACGTTGAGAAATGACTTTTGAGTCGCACCGAATCCTCGAAAGAAGTGTTCGATGGACTGTTTCATCGACCCTTCCAGATCGAATACGGGCGTTACTCCTGCCAGAGTCTTGATGGCCTCCCACACCAGCAAGCTTTGTGCTCCACTCGCCCTCAAGTCGGGATCGGCTCCACCGAACAGGTAGTATGCCGACCGCGCGTCCCAAACCACGTAAAGCGCGGCGTGTATGCGACCCCGTGCATCTTCCGCGAAGAACATCTGTCGCGCTGCGTGCCTAGCGCATGCTGCGTCGAGGCGGCGCACCAACTCAGGATCGAACGGCAGCCCGCGCCCCTGTCGGCGAAAGGACAACTCAGAACACTCAATGGCCTTATCGACATCGTAGTCCTGCCGCACGACTACCTGCTTCTGTGCCTTGCGGATGTTTCTCCGGATGTGGGATCTGAAGAACGCCAGATCACTAGCCGTGTAGAGATCCTCCACGACATACGTGTAGGCAACCCGCAGGTCAAAGCCGCGCCAATAGAAAGGCAGCGCGTTCCTGACCGAGTAGTGGAAGTTCTGACTCACGAAATCGAAACCCATAAGACTAGCGGCGAGCGTATCCATGAGCTCGATTTCGTTCGTTAGCTTGCGCGTATAGCTTCCAGAGCCCGGATCGACCCACGGCCCAAGCGTTTGAGTGAGCGGTGGCTGAGTTACCGTCGTCAGACCCCAGCGGTTTCGCACCACGTAGGGCAGCCTGGCCACTACCCTCCCGTCGACTTCCACTCTTGCCTCGCGCCATGAGCCTGGCGCTACCGCCTCCAACCACCACGGCTGTTCGAACAGGCAGTTTACGCATTCCAGGGACATCTCCGGTGCGCTGGTTGCTCGTTGCTCCGACGACGGTTGAGACGACGACGCTTCTCTTGAGCCTTGTACTTGAGGCACGGACTAGCCTCTCTCACGTCGGATGCATGATGAGGTGGTATCGATACTCGTAATACATGGACCAGACAATCTCGGCCCGAAATCCACATCGCGATGCTAGAGCACAGAGGCGCTGCGGATGATGCTGGTAGCCTATGACATCCCTCGGCGCCCCCCTTAGCAGATCTAGCCCCTTGAGCCCGAGAAACTTTGCCAGCGCGAAGATTGAGGATGCGAGCTGCCGTAAGCGCCACGGCGCGTCGCCAAAAAGTCCGGCTCTGACAAGCAAGTAGATTCTCGGATCCGGTATGTCGAAATGCACGACCCTCCCGCCCGATACCAAGTGCTCGCGGGCACGAGCCGTAAGTAGCTCGATACGCTGCTCACTAAGGTACTGAAGGACGCCGGCGCTGGTAATCATTTCAAATTTCTGACCGCCCAGGATCGTCCATACGGACTCATCGTCAGCCAAGTAGAACTCGATGTTGGAACAGCCGAAGGCCGTGGCACGGCGTCGCGCGTGCTCCAGCATGTTCGCGGAAGCGTCTGCGGCAACAACCCTAGCGAACGCACGGGCGTAATACACAGTCAGCTCTGCCGTGCCACAACCGAAGTCCAGCAGATTGGTGCCCGCCCTGAGGTGAAAGAGCTTTTCTGCCGCTTCCTTTGCCAGAAACTCCTCATCCTCGGATCGGTGCAACCCGCTCGTTGCACTGTCAAATATGCGACTTGCACTCATCACGACCTAGCTACCAGCACGCTGGCGAAGGCCCGTGGGCATCGCCCAAAGAAAAAGAGTCAACAAGACGAGTCCGCCCGTGACAAGGTTCGTGAAGAGAGAGACGTCGGCGAAGTTCGTGCCCATGTACCCAAGGGCGATCACAACAAAGCGAGCGTCCATGCCGAAACATGCACAGTCAAATAGCCAAAGCACGATCGCGCACAGGGCCGACATTGCCACGATGCCCGGTAGACCGAATCCCGCGATACCATCCATGGCCCAGAAGTTTGCGTTCGCGGTCATTGGGTGACCATAGAAATACGAACCAATCGTTCGCGGAATGTCGCCGTCATAGGGGTACTCAACAAGCTGATTGATTCCCGTGATATGCGATCCAAGTGTCAGCGGGTGCGTGGTAAAGAAATCCAGGTATTGGGTGATCAACAATGCCGAGGAGCTGAAGGTCCTCTGCTGAATAAGGGCTATCAGCCAAGAGCGGACAAATTCTGTCAAGGGCGCATCACCCACGGCAAGGAGCGGCAGGAGCAACAATGCGGTAAGACACACCGCGAGTCTGGCCACCCACGTTTGGGGCGATCCGCGCAGAGTTACCGCGAGGCCTCCAAGCACGAATGGCGTAATAAGCGATGTCTTTCCACCCCAGATACCGAAAAGAAATACATAGACTGCTGCGCATCCGGCGTAAAGAAGAGGCCGCCGCGTAACGACGCCAGTAGCAAACAGAATCGGCAGGACGACACCGTTAAGCCAAGTGAAGGCATAGATGCCATAGCGACTGCCAGTTTCCCCCAGAGCTTCCGCGGCTGCCTGACGGACGATATATACATCCGAAAACGATACAAGTTTGAAGTTTGCGCCCAGCACTGCGACGAGGTACGTCACGCAAATCACACCAAATCCGATCAAGATCGACCAGAAGACCACCGATGATTTCGCCGGACGCGAAATGTCGACAACCGGCAGAAATCTCTGCCCTGCCTGCATGACTGTCAGGCCGGCGAACAGCGTACAAGCGAGTGTTACCGAAGTTGCCTCGTCCAGGCGAGGCTTCGCGCCGTGAAATGCGAGCAGCAGCCCGGGAACGTACACAATGAAGTACTGAACGATAAGCAGAAAAGTCGATGGTCGTTTTAGTGTGGTGGGTAGCCACGCCGCCGGAGCCAGGGCAAGCACGCCAATCAAAATCCAATACTCGACACCCAAGTCATCGTTAAAGCCAAGGCCGAAATACTCAAAAATAGGCACGGCAAAGGCACGGTACGTCGCGACGAAGGTTGCAAAGAATGCGACTGCACTCGCAATCAGTAGCAGGCGTCCCCGGGAAACCCGGTAGCGCCTTGAGTCATCCACGGGCATGTCAATCGTCAAGTGAACGTATGGGTTTGATGGCTTCGGGCGCCCGGGGAAACGAGCCGCGCGCGCCGCCGCGCCATAGAATCGCCAGAATTACGCCGAAGAAGGCACCACAGATGAGTCCGACTCCAGTCAGAATTGCACGCTGCGGGCTCGCGATATCGTCTTCATCGGGTGCGATCGCCGGGTCAATGACTTTGAACGCGTATTCGCGGCCCACATTCGCCAACATCATGATTTTGAGCTGGCTTTCTTCCAAGCGGAAAATAGCTTCACGCGCCTCCAACAGAGTCGTCCTCTCCAGCTCGCGGTCAAGGTAAGCAAGACTCGACTTCGCTCGTTCCAAAGCTCTCGCGCGCGCGGTTTCGTCGGCACGCCGAACAATCTCGTTGGCCCAACGCGCCGCTACCTCGCGATCTCGCCATCTCACTGTGACCGTGATCAGTCCGGTACTCTTGTCTTCTTTCACTCGACAGATCTTCTCCTGGAAGATCTTTACACCGTCGGCAAGGCTTGGAGAACGCTTCTCATCGCTTCGCCATTGGGAGCGCTTTTCATCCCATTTCTTCCAGAACAGTATCGGGAGCAGGCGCTCCTCTTGGATGAACGCTCGAATAAGCGATTGGGACCTGAGAACCTGAATTGCTTCAGTCTTGTCGCTGCCACCACCCTGCAGGTTGAACCCGCCAAGCGAGGCAATCGCCCCAAGCTGGCTCGCAAGGGCACCGAGACCCGCAGTGGGTTGCTCCTCCACACTCAACACGGTCGCTTGCGCCGCATATATCCTTGTCATCGCTGAAGCGATTGCGTATCCGCTGATCGCGCCCACCAGTGCGAGACTCAAGATGACCCACCAGTGATGAAGCAAGACACCAGCTAGCAGTTTGGCATCGCGATGCGATAACTCGGTCAATTTCCCCTCCTACCTCACTCGCACGGCATCCGGAGCAATCAGTACTCCAATGGCAGGGCTACTCTCCGCCCGTCGCGCGCAGACAGGTAACTGGCAATCAGAATCTCGAGTGAACGTAGCCCCTCACGGCCGTCCGTCTCGGCAGCCTCGATTCCGCGGAGCGTGCGCGTCACATTTTCGTAGTAGAGAGAATGGCCGAACCCGTAGACCGACGCCGTATCGTAGCTCGCGCGCTGCACACCATCGTCTTCGGGTCTGTGATCCGCGAACTTCCAGCACTGAATCTCGTTTGCCGCGACGCCTCCGACCCTCACGACTCCGTGCTCGCCGATGATGGTCAAGGACCCCTCGAGATTCCGATCATAGGTAAGCATGGTGACATTGATCGAGCCCAAGGCACCCGACCGCCAGCGCACGCCGACCACGGCTGTGTCCTCAACCTGAATATTGCGTGCCAGCGTCGCAACATAAGCCTGCACACTTTCCACCGGACCAATTAACCAATCGACAAGATCGACGTAGTGGCTTGCCTGGTTCATCAGCGCACCGCCGTCAAATTCCCATGTGCCACGCCATGCTGCACTGTCGTAGTACTCCTGCGGGCGGCTCCAGAAGACGTTGATCGTTGCGAGGTATATCTTGCCGAAGCGCCGCTGCTCGACGGCGCGTTTGACGCACTGCAGGGTCGCGTTTCTTCGGTTCTGCTTGACGACGAACAATCTGACGCCTGCGGCATCACAGGCACGAACCATGTTGGTTCCGTCATGCCAGCGCGTCGCCATCGGCTTTTCGGTAATTACATGCTTGCCCGCTTCCGCTGCAAGAATCGCCTGAGCTGAATGCAGCCCGCTGGGCGTGCAAAGAATGACGGCGTCCACGTCAACCTGCAGCATTCTTTCAAGCGCCACAAATCCTCGAGCGCCCGTTTCACGTTCAGCTGCTGCGAGCGCAACTGAATTCGTATCACATACGGCGACCAGCTCGAGATCTGATGCATGCGCTTTGATGGCCTCGAAATGCTTCGAGGATATCCGGCCGCAACCCACCAGGCCTAAACGTATCTTCCTGTCGCGGATTGGCTGAGCATCGGTAAACATCGTGTACTTCTCGCTCCGAGTATTCAGTTCGCGGCCTGTAGTAGTCGCTGTGCCAGAAGGAGTTGGCTCCCGAGACGAATGTCTGATCGCGCCACCTAGCAGTCCGTCGAAGTTGATGTTAACGGTCGTAGAGTGCGAGCGGCCGCTCTCTCAAGGTGATGTCTTTGAACGACCGACCAATTAGCAACCAACTGCGCCGATCACGGTACGGCCTATGGCCCTGCCGCTCACGTCAAACGGTCGGGCGCCCGCAGTGCGCACCAATGCAATCACAATGCCTTGACCGCCGCCACGGCGATGGCGAGCTGATACAAAATCTGCGTTACGGCCGTCCACATCGGCAATGCCCGCATCTTGGCGGCATTGAGCGGCACAACGATGGTGTCACCCGGCCGAATCTCTTCAGATGACTTGCTGAACCACCCGTTACCCGAATTCGCAACGACGCTTCCGTTCGCACGAACGACGTAGATCTTGCTCTTATCAGCTTGGCTGGTGTATCCGCCGCTCAAAGCTATGTAGTCGTCGCGCGCTTTGCCTTCCGCAAAGCGAAGGGACGTCGCATTCTGCACCTCGCCAATGACGGTCACTTCCTGTGGCTTCTTGGGCACGATCAAACGATCACCGTTCTTGAGAACGATGTCCTGCGGTCCCCCCGGCTGGCCAGTCAGCACTTCCGGAAGGTTGATCACCATGCGACCCACGGCCTTCGAACCCTCGAGTTCTCCAAGCAGGCTCTGCCCGACCGAGTAAGCTTGCGCGCCTTGGCCGCCACCTTGTGCCCCCTGAAGAGCCAGAACAGCCAGATCCCGCTTTAAGCGTGCGGTCAATCGATCAAGTTGATCCTGCTCGCGCTGTCTGAGCCCCTCGCGCGTGAAGACGCTGCCGTCCGGGAAGCCCTGGTCGTTCAACCCGCCAGCACGTTCGAGCACAGTGCGCAATGTCTCGCCGCGCTGGATCGGGTAGACGCCGGGGAAGCGGACTTCACCTTCAATTCTGACTATTTCCAGTTCGCGCCACAGCGGCAGCTCTTTGATATTGAGCGCGTCATAGGGCTTGAGGGCGATATCCGCCGTCGGGTCGCCGCGCAGTACCGCGGCGAGATCGATCTCGATGAGCTCGGTCTGTCGATACTCGCCGTTGACCGCCTCGTAACGCGAGAGCTCGGCTTTGCCGCCATAAGCGGCATCCTCGAGGCTTCCACCCGCGCGGATGAGATCGCTGACATGCATATTCGGTTCGAGCGGGTACTGGCCGGGGGTGCGCACGCGGCCGCCTATGATCACGGCTTGCAGGGGTCGGTCGAAGGTGGCCTGCGCTCGAAGTTCGGTCAGCATTTCACTCACGATTCGATCTCGACCAGAGTCGAGGTCAAACACGGTGATCTGATCGCGCGGCGCGAGGAGCACATCCTTGTCTGAGCCTCGAGCCGCGAGGGCCGCGGCCAGATCTGCCGACAGCACACTCACTTTGCGATCGGGCGGAAGCTCGCGACGAATGAGCACATAGTGTGTATCCGCACGCGGCTTCAGAGATTCAAAGCTCAGAACCTCGCTCAAGCGCAGCCCGGGGTGGTATTCGAATGGCGCCGGCTGATACACATGCCCGGCAACGCTGACTGCACCGTCGAGGGTGTTACGAACGCGCAGTATGCGCAGAATGTCGCCGTTCCTGAGAACGAGGGCCCGCGCGTCCCCCGAATTCAGATCCAGATTAGTGACGGCACGCTCGCCCCGCTCGTTAAGCCGCTCAAGTCGCACCTCACTCGCTTCGGCCTGCGGAGTGAGCCCACCCGACAGGCGCAGCAGATCGCCGACCGTCGAGCTCGAGCGAATCTCATAAATTGCTGGACGCAGGACCTCGCCATTGACGGCCGCGGTCGATCCAACCGGTGGAATGAACACGACATCGCCCGCCAGCAGTCGCGCGTCGTTGCTCGTATCGCCCTTGAGAAGCAGATCGTAGAGGTCGAGCGTTCGGATGAGCTGACCATTGCGCTTGAGCTGAATATTTCGCAGCGAGCCCACTCGAGTCATGCCGCCGCCAGCAAACAAAGCGTTCGTTACCGTCGACAACCCACTGACTGTATAAGAACCGGGTCTCTCGACCTCGCCGAGGAGGAAGATTTGGATGGCGCGTGTCGCACCCATCTGCAGGTCGGCACGCACGCCGATCATCTGTTGCGAGATGCGCGACTCAATACTCGATTTGACTGCAGAGAATCGCTGGCCAGCCACAGCGATCGGTCCAATCTGGGGGAGGCTCACTTGACCGTCCCTTCCTACTGTAAGTGTCACTGAGCGATTGGTACTGCCGTATAGCTGAACGCGCAGCTGGTCGCCGGGCCCGACCACGTAATCGGACGGTACTGGGATGTCGACGGCTGGCGCGAACGTCGATTCCGCATCAGTAAAAATGTCGTAGCCGAACGGCTCGAGCGCCTCGTCACCAACGGGTGCCAGCTGAAGCCGAGTAATCTTGACGATGAATTCGGTGAAGTCCTTGTCTGCACCAAGCCTCTTTGATGCCAGCTCCTCGCTCACTCCGGCCATCATGAGCGGCTCGAACCCAGGGAGCAGAAGCTGACCCGCTGGATCGAGACGGTATGGATTTCTGACTACAATGCGGTTGCGAAGCTCGTTGAGTCTGTCAGTTGCCGTCGTTGTGTTGCGCAGGGTGAGATCAATGATGAGCGTGTCGCCAGGTCGCAATCTGGGAGTGGTTTCTTCCTCCAGTTCCTTGAGTCGCATGCGGAGCAGCCGTTGCTCTTGCTTGGCCCTCTCCTCGGGCGAGAGCGCACGCACTTCCCGGCCGGTCGTACCACGCTGGCCTGCAGTTCCGGGAATCGTTTGGGTCGTGCCCGGTATCGCTCCGGTCGTCGTTGCGCCGGGTTGTCGCTGGCGCAGGTATTCCTCGATCAGGGCATCACGCTGTTCGGGCGGTAGATTCTGCAGGACATCGAGCTGCTCCTGAGTGAGCGCGCCGGTCGGCTCCTCTTGTGCATAGACTCGCGCATCAAACAATACGCCGAGCACCAGTAAGCTCACCAGAAGTCCCAGCAGTCTTGAAGCGCCCACTTGGTGCATTAGAAATCCCGTGTCCATTCAGCCATCACTCGCCATTGATCATCCCGGGATGATACCGAGGCGGGCTCGCGGCTTTCAAAGCCGATACCGGCAGTCAGTCGTCCGTCGAACAATTCACGGCGATGATACAGATCGACTCCCCACATATCGGTTGCAAGCGGGGCGAGCGTGTGCGTCGATTCCGGCGCGACCGTCGCGTCACGATTGAGCTTGCCGTCACGCGCACGTAACTCCCACGAAATACCGGCGGGGGACACGTAGAGAGCGCCCAACGTCGTCAGACGCCCGTCGCCATCCATCGAATGCCCGATGCTGCGACCGCGGAATCGATAGCCCACAGTGTAGATCGCGCTTTCATACGCACAATCGAACTGGGGCGCCTGACGAGAGAAATCGCAGGTGGAATCCGCGTACTCCAGATGCACACGATATGAGCCGCTGCCGATCGATCCCCAGTATTCAATTCCAAAGAGCCCGAGGAACTTGCTTGGCAGAAACCCCGCCTCGTCTTCGCCAATCATCTGACCGTAAAGTGCCAGCGGCAGATGGCGCCACGGTGAGTTGAGCCTCAGATCGTAACCTGCGAGTTGATCCCCAGGCTGCTCCGCTGGCGGCTGGTTGTTGTCATTGCCGGTGAGAAGGTCCCAGAACGTGCTCCAACCGCACGGTCGGCCTTCGCCACACCAGAGCGCCGTGCGCGAAAGTCCGACTTCGAGGTAGCGCCAAGGCTTGAAAGTAACTCTAGCCCCGAAGAACTGCGTGTGGTCGAAATCGTCGCGTTCGCTTTCGAGTACGCCGAAGAGGATGGTGGCACGCCACGGTCCCAACCATTTCAACACCGGGACTTGGAACGGGTCCGAGTAGTTGCGCTCAAGGGTGATTGCCGGAATCGGCCGCGCACTCGTCGACAGGATCAGGCTGCCGTCCCACCCAGGACCCCACCAGCGGTCCACGTAACCGGCTGACAACATCATGTTCCAAAGACTCACACCGACATACGAACCATCCGGACGCCAGGTCTGATCATCTGCCGGGTCGGCTACGGCACTCGCCTGAAGGCGCACGGTGAAGCGGTCGCCCATCCAGTCGACTCCGGCTTCCAGCTCGCCTTCTTCCCGTGGCACCGATGCGAAGCCGCGCAATTCATCGGCCTCATTTGTGCCCGCGACTCTTACACGCTCGTGGATCTCTCCGGCACGCATGGCGCTGCGAGCTACGTGCTGCACGCGCACGAGTGCGCCCTGCTCACCGGGAGTGAGATCGGAGACTCGTGCGAAACCTTGTATGTCCCGCGAGACATCAGGCCAGGGTATTGGCCACTGTGTCACCGGACCATGCAGCACGCCGGCGTCCGCCAGAAGCTCGAGATCGTGCCGCAGCACGATGTCGCCCGGCATGAGCCAGGGTTCGGCAGCGGACAGGGTCGGGAGTAGCATGAGTGCGACGATGAGACTGCTGTTGACGTGTGGAAAACCTGGCACGGCCTGGATTACTTTCCGGCGCCTCGGGCTGGCTCCACAGAGGCGCTAGATTCGATTTTAAGTGTTTGAAAATCCCCGCGAAGTTTACGGGCGCAATGCGGCAGGCGCAACCCGGCGTCGTTCAGAAGCGGTGGCTGTACTCAAGGTAGCCTCGAACCTTGCTGTCGGTCGCGTCAGTCAGCTGATCGGACGTGCGGTCGTATCCAGCGCCCAGCATCAAGTCCCCCGAGACCATCGGAACCCTCAGGGTGATTTCCACGTTTCTCAGGTCCACCGGTTCAGGTGCCACCGTGTTGATCGGATCAGGCACGACACCACCGCGATTCAGCTCCGCGGAGCGCAGGAGCACCGATGCGCTCCAAGAGCGAGGCGTAGCGAGCTGCAGGCCAAACGTATAACTGCGCCCATCACCGTCTATGGAATCTCCCAACGGGCGGCCGCGATAGCGATAGCCCTCAACGGGAAACAGATGATTCGTATACGCGCAATCGAACACGACCGAGTCCCCTCCCGAGCGATCCCCGCAGGTCGTGTAGGCGGCCTCAGCGTGGGCGCGCCACGTGAGCCCGTTCGACAACCCTCCCCAAGCCTCGAGTCCATACAGGTCCATGACTCGGCCCAGCCGCACCTGATAGCCACTCAGGTCGCCGGACTCACCCGTCTTCTGATGGTAGATGGCGACCGGAAACCATTTCGCGGGCGATGCGTATCGAAGTGTGTAGCCGCCGACTTGATTACCAGGCTCGTCTTGAGTACTCACGACCACGCCCGCGCTGTCCTTCCCTGTCAGCACGTGCCGGAACGCGTTCAAATCGCAAGGCAGCCCTTCGGCACACCACTGCGCGGTTCGCTCCGCTGCAAACTCGAATCCTCGAAACGGATGCACCGAGCCGATCTTCACGTTCGCGAACGGCCGAAAGGAGAATCGCGTGCCGAGCAACCACGGGTGATCGCGATCCTGTCGCTCATCCTCCATCCGGCCCATGAACATCGAAAAGCGCCACGAGCCCAGCCAGCTCAGCCACTTAGTCTCAAAGGGCATGGATGACTCACGATCGATCGACACCGCGGGAACCGGGCGCGCGTTGCTGGAGAGGAGCAAGCTGCCATCCCAGCCCGGACCCCACCAGCGATCGAGCTCGCCCACCGTCAGGAGCCAATTTCCTAGCCGCATCGAGCCGTAGGTGCCATCGGGTCGCCACGCCAGGTCATCGTGGGGATTCGCCGTCCAGGCGACCGAGAGCCGCCCGCTGAAGCGCGGGTTGGCACCGCTCACGCTCCCACCAATTTCTCCATCCTCGCGCGGCGTGTCTTCGAACGTACGCAGGATGATTGGATTCCCGGCTGCCGATGCGTGGGCCGTGAAGCGTGTGGAGTCGCGCTCGAACACTTCGAGCCGTCGCTTGACGCCGGCCAAGGCCGCCCTCTGCCCCACCGTGAGCGAGGCCGAATCGTCGATCGATTCGAGCGCCCGCGCGACGTCAACCGAGGGAATCGGCCAGGCAGTGAGCGGAATATCGATTACGCCCGAGTCGACCAGATATTGCAGGTCGTGCCTGAACGCGCTGTCGCCGGCATCGAACCAGGCTTCCGCGTGCGCGGAAACCGCGAATGCGAGCAGTGCGGCAATCAGAGCGCAAGAGGCACTGGCCCGGCTCTTGCGCACAAGTCCTTGCGCATCGCGCTTCATTGATGTTGTTGGGGTGAGAAAGTGCTATTCGTGGTGGTTGAACGAGCGAAAGCCTTCTCGTTTGATGAGGGCGTCCTTGCGGGCGATCTGCAGGTCCGATGCCACCATTTCCTGCACGAGCTGCTCAAAGCTGATCTTCGGTTCCCAGCGCAGCAGGCGCCTGGCCTTGGAGGCATCGCCGAGCAGCGTGTCCACCTCAGTCGGTCGAAAGTAGCGCGCATCGACCCGGATGATCGTGCGTCCGGTGCGGGTATCGACCCCCAGTTCGTCGATCCCGGAGCCGCGCCACTCAATGCTCGTGTCGAGACAGCGCGCAGCCCGCTCCACGAACTCCCGCACTGAATGCTGCTCCCCGGTCGCAATGATGAAGTCTTCGGGCTCCGGTCGCTGCAGCATGGCCCACTGCGCACGTACGTAATCTCGAGCATGTCCCCAGTCGCGGCGGGCATCGAGATTGCCCAGGTACAGGCAGTCCTCCAGTCCTTCGCGAATGCGTGTCAGGCCCCGTGTGATCTTGCGCGACACGAACGTTTCACCACGGATCGGCGACTCGTGATTGAAGAGGATGCCGCTGCAGGCAAACAAGCCGTAGGCTTCGCGATAGTTGATCGTGATCCAGTGGGCAAAGAGCTTGGCAACACCGTAGGGCGATCGCGGATAGAACGGTGTTGTCTCCTTTTGCGGAATTTCCTGCACCTTGCCGAACATTTCCGACGTTGAGGCCTGATAGAAGCGGGTCCGCTGATTGAGACCCAGCATGCGGATCGCCTCGAGCAGCCTCAGTGTCCCCAGACCGTCGGCATTGGCCGTGTATTCGGCCGTCTCGAACGACACGGCGACGTGGCTCTGCGCCGCGAGGTTGTAGATCTCGTCCGGGGTCACGGCCTGAACGATGCGAATGACGTTCGTCGCATCGGTCACGTCACCATAGTGGAGCACCAGGTGGCGGTCCGCCGCATGCGGGTCCTCGTAGAGGTGATCGATGCGATCCGTATTGAACGATGAGGACCGGCGTTTGATGCCATGGACTTCATAGCCCTTCTCCAGCAGAAATTCGGCCAGATAGGCACCGTCCTGACCGGTGATTCCTGTGATGAGGGCAACTTTTTTCTTCGCGGTCATGCACCAGGCTCTGTGCTAAAGGGCGCGTATCATACAAAGGCTCAGCGCCAGCGCGCCACGTACTCAAGCAGCCCGCTCAGCTCGTGCCCAGCCGCAATCGCGGGCGCCGGGTCGCGCAGCGTCGGAATCAGTTTGTCCGCGAGCTTCTTGCCGAGTTCAACGCCCCATTGATCGAAGGCGTTGATGTCCCAGATCACGCTCTGCACGAAGACCTTGTGCTCGTAGAGCGCGATCAGCCGGCCAAGCGTCGCGGGATCGACTCGCTGGAAGAGCAGGATGCTGCTCGGGCGGTTGCCAGGATGAACCTTGTGGGCGGCAAGTCTCGCGATCTGCGCTTCGGCGACACCGGCTGCCAATAGCTCGGCGCGCACCTGCTCTACGCGCTGCCCCGCCATGAATGCCTGCGCCTGGGCGAAGCAGTTCGCGAGCGCGAGATTCTGCTGCTCCGGCAGTCCGCACGAGCTCTGTACGGGGGCGAGGAAATCGAACGCCACGTCGGCCGTGCCCTGATGCAGCAGCTGAAAGAATGAGTGCTGTGCGTTGGAGCCCGGCTCGCCCCATAACACGGCGCCCGTGTCGTATGTGACCTCTGAACCATCGCGCGTGACGCGCTTACCGTTGCTTTCCATCTCGAGTTGCTGCAGGTAGGCGGGGAAGCGATGCAGGCGCTGATCGTAGGGCAGCACCGCGTGGCTCGGCATGCCGAGGAAATTGCGGTTCCACACGCCGATCAGGCCGAGCAGCACCGGCAGGTTTCGCTCCAGGGGTGTCGAGGCGAAATGCTCGTCCACCATCCGGGCGCCATCGAGAAAGGCCTGGAAGTTTTCAGTGCCGATCGCGAGGGCCAGTGCCGCGCCAATCGAAGACCAGACTGAATACCTCCCGCCGACCCAGTCCCACATCGTGAAACGCAGCGCGGCGCCGACGCCGAATTCATCCATCGCGCGCTGATTGACCGACACGGCAGCGAAGTGCTTCGGTAACGCGACGGCGCCCAACCGGTCCACGATCCAACGCCGTGCAAGCTGCGCATTCGACATGGTTTCGAGCGTCGTGAAAGTCTTGGAGCAGACGATCACGAGTGTCGTTTCGGGATTGGCGCGTGCCATCGTGTCCGCGATCTGACAACCATCGACGTTGGAGGCAAAGTTCAACGCCATGCCGGGGATTCGATAGCGGGCCAGTGCTTCCACCGCCATGACCGGGCCCAGGTCCGAACCACCGATGCCGATGTTGAGGATCGTGTCGAAGCGCTTGCCCGTGTGACCGGCGATGCGCCCCTCGTGCACGGCGCGCACAAAGCCAAAAAGCTTCTCTCGCTCCGTCCTCACCTCCCGCATCAAATCGCGGCCGCCGACCAGGAGCGGTTGGTCGAACGCGCGACGCAGGGCTGTATGCAGCGCCGGCCGGTTCTCGGTGTTGTTGACAGCCTCGCCCGCAATGAGCGCGGCGACGCGCTCCTCGAGTCCCACTTCGCGCGCGAGCTGCGCCAGCAATGCGATCGTCTCCGGCATAAGGCGCTGACGCGAGAAATCGAGCAGCAGGTCGACTGCTTCGCGCGACAAGGCGGCAAAGCGGCGCGGATCGGACGCGAACAGGTCCCGGACCCTGAGTCCACTCACCTGGTCGCGGTGTCGTTCAAGGGCCTGCCAGGCCTGGAGCGTCAAGCGTGAGCTGGCTGTCATGGTTCCAGGAATCGACGCGGTTGCACCCGCTTACATTACTGCAGGTCGCCGCTGTTTACTTCGCCCCGTAGTAGGCGAGATACCACTCGATGAACCGCCTGACCCCCACTTCCACAGGCGTCGCCGGCCGGTAGCCTACGTCGCGCACGAGGTCTTCGACGTCCGCGTAGGTTTCGGGCACATCTCCCGGCTGCATCGGCAACAGGTTCTTGACCGCTTTGCGCCCGAGCGTTTCCTCGATCACTTCGATGTAGCGCATCAGTTCGGTCGGCCGATTGTTGCCAATATTGTAAAGCCGATACGGCGCGCGGCTCGTGGCCGGATCCGGCTCGTTGCCATCCCACGCCGGGTCAGGTTTCGCGATGCGATCGCAGGTGCGGATCACGCCTTCGACGATGTCGTCGACGTAGGTGAAATCACGACGGTGGTGGCCGTAGTTGAAAACATCGATCGGCTTGCCGGCAAGGATGTTGCGCGTGAATAGGAACAGCGCCATATCCGGCCGGCCGAACGGCCCGTACACAGTGAAGAAGCGCAGTCCCGTCGTCGGCAGGCCGTGCAGGTACGAGTAGGTGTGCGCCATCAGTTCGTTCGCTTTCTTGGTCGCGGCGTATATCGAGAGCGGATGGTTGGCGCTCTGATGCACCGAGAACGGCATCTTCGTGTTGGCGCCGTACACGGAGCTCGTGGAAGCGTACACGAGATGTTCGACGCCCGAGTACCGGCAACCCTCGAGCACATTCATGAAGCCGACCACGTTGCTGTCGATGTACGCGTGCGGATGAGTAAGCGAGTAACGCACTCCGGCCTGCGCGGCGAGGTGAATGACGCGGGGAAATTTCTCGCGCTCGAAGAGCGCCGTCATCCCGGCGCGGTCCGCGAGGTCGAGTTTCACGAACCGGAAACGCGGGTTGCCCTCGATCTGTTTGAGCCGCGCGTGCTTGAGCGTGACGTCGTAGTACTCGTTGAGGCAGTCGAGCCCTACTACCTCATCGCCGCGCGCGAGCAGCGCGCGTGCTGTGTGGTAGCCGATGAAGCCCGCGGCACCGGTGACGAGAATCTTCATGCTGCTTCAGAGCCGCCCGTCGACTTCGTCTGGCCGGAACACATACTTGATGTCATAGAGCACATGGTCGCGCTTGGCAAAGGCCTTGATCTTCGCCAGGCCCATGTCGCGGAACTCCTTGTGCGCGACCGCCATTACGATCGCATCGTAGCCCGACTTGCGCGGCGTCCGTACCGGCCTGAAGCCGTATTCGTGCTGAGCTTCGCGACCATCGACCCACGGGTCGTACACGTCGACTTTGGCGCCGTACTTCTGCAGCTCACGCACCACGTCGACGACCTTGGAATTGCGCACGTCCGGGCAGTTCTCCTTGAAAGTCATGCCCATGACCAGGATGCGCGCGCCCTTGACGTGGATGCGACGCAGGTTCATCCGGCGCACGACCTCGCTTGCGACGTAGAGCGCCATGTTGTCGTTGAGGCGCCGGCCGGCGAGGATCATCTCGGGGTGATACCCGATTTCCTGCGCCTTGTGCGTGAGGTAATACGGATCGACGCCGATGCAATGGCCGCCGACCAGTCCCGGGCGGAAGGGCAGGAAATTCCACTTGGTTCCAGCGGCCTGCAGCACTTCCTCGGTGTCGATGCCAAGGCGGTTGAAAATCAGCGCCAGCTCGTTGATGAGCGCGATGTTGACGTCGCGCTGCGTGTTCTCGATCACCTTGGCCGCTTCCGCCACGCGGATGCTCGAAGCGCGGTGAGTGCCTGCCTTGATGATCACGCCGTAGAGCGAGTCGACGAACTCGGCGATTTCGGGCGTGGAGCCCGAGGTGATCTTGCGGATCGTTGTCAGTCGGTGCTCCTTGTCGCCTGGATTGATACGCTCCGGGCTGTAACCAGCAAAGAAATCCTCGTTGAACTTTAACCCCGAGTGCTTCTCAAGCACGGGCACGCAGACCTCTTCCGTGCAACCGGGGTAGACCGTCGACTCGTAGACGACCACATCGCCTTTCTTGAGCACCTGGCCCACAGTTTCGCTCGCCCTCACCAGCGGCGTAAGGTCGGGCCGCTTGTAGTTGTCGATCGGCGTTGGCACGGTGACGATGAAGACGCGACAGGTCTTCAGGTCCGAAAGCTTGCTCGTAAACTTAAGCCGTGACGCCGCCTTCAACTCCACACGCGTGGTCTCGAGCGTGCTGTCCTTACCCGCCTTGAGCTCGGCAATGCGCTGCGGCTTGATGTCGAAGCCGACGGTGTGAAAGTGCTTGCCGAATTCAACTGCCAACGGCAGGCCGACATAGCCAAGGCCGATGACGCCGATGCGGCAGTTCCTCAGTGCGGGCATTCCTCGACTCCGTTGGATTGTCGTTCTTCTCGTGGGCGCCATTGTCGCCAATGAACAGCGCCCCCGGGCGAGAATTGGCTCTCAAGTCCGCGAATTCGCGGCACTAGAACCGTATCCCGGAGCCACCCGAGACCTGGTCGATGGTCCTGAGAAGACGCTCGTGCGCTTCGACTTCCTCGGCGCTCGCCCGCACCACGAGCAGCGCCGCCGTCGGCCGCACCACCCGCGCGATCGGCTGGACGCGGATCTGGCCCGCGGCTTCCGCACCACCCAGGATCAGTGCGCCCTGCCCGCCCGTCATGGCGAGATATACATCCGCGAGAATTCGCGCATCCAGCAGTGCGCCGTGCAGCTCGCGATGCGAGTTGTCGATCGAGTAGCGCCGGCAAAGCGCGTCGAGACTGTTGCGCTGGCCTGGATGCATCTGCCGTGCGAGCACGAGCGTGTCGAGGATCGTGCACAGCTCGCTCAGCGGGCGGCTCGCCCCACCCAGCAGGCGTAGCTCCATGTCGAGGAAGCCGGTATCGAAAGGCGCGTTGTGGATCACGAGCTCCGCGCCCGCGACGAACTGCAGGAACTCCTCGGCGACCTGACCGAAGCGCGGCTGGTGGGCGAGGAAATCGCGCGTGAGGCCATGCACCTTGAGCGCGCCGTCGTCGATCTCGCGCTCCGGACACAGGTAGCGGTGAAAGTTGCGCCCCGTGGCGCGCCGATTGACGAGCTCCACGCAGCCGATCTCGATGATGCGATGCCCGAGCTCGAGCTCGAGCCCCGTCGTTTCGGTATCAAGAACGATCTGACGCATCGAACCTCACCAGCTCATCGATGGCTTCATTGGCAAGTCTATCCACACGCTCGTTGCCCGCAATGCCCGCATGTCCGCGCACCCAGCGCCACTCGATCTCGTGCCGCTGTGCGAGCGCATCGAGCTCCTGCCACAGGTCGGCATTCTTGACTGGCTTGCGGGCCGATGTCTTCCAGCCCCGCCGTTTCCAGTCGGGGAGCCATTCCGTCACTCCGCGCTTCACATACTCGGAATCCGTGTGCAGCCGCACGTGGCAGCGCCGGCGCAGCGCTTCGAGCCCGCGAATCGCAGCGGTCAGCTCCATGCGATTATTGGTCGTGTGCTCGGCGGCGCCCTTGAGGATCTTCTCGCGTTCGCCCGCAATCAGTACGGCGGCCCAGCCACCCGGACCTGGATTACCGCGACACGCCCCATCGGTCCAGATCTCGACGCGGGTCACGAGCGCAGGCGCGGCGTCGGTTCCACGAGCCCGCCGACCATCGAACGGCGCTCGCGTCGCTTCGGGCGAATCGGAGTCAGTGTGTAAGTGCGTTTGCGGGCCTTGATGAGATAGGCCCCCGCCGGCAACAGCGGATTGGACTTCAGACCGTCGTCGGTCTGTATGACGGACGGCGCCGAACGGCGCGGTGTGAGCGGCAGGCGCCTGAGATAGCGATGCACGGAGGTGATCTCAAAGCCCAGCAGCGCGAACCAGTCGCGTAATCGGCTCTCGGAGATCACACGCGCAATGCCCGGCGGAAACCCCTCGCTCGACACTCGATTGCGTGCCGCCCACGTTCCCATCGCGCTGAAGCCGAGCACGAGAATCTGGCCCTCGGCGACCAGGATGCGTGCGACTTCGCGCAAAGTCGCATGCGGGTCATTGTCGGTTTCGAGCGTGTGGGGCAGGAGAACCGCATCTACCGAGTCCGAGGCCACCGGCAGCGATTCGGTTTTACAGAAGACCTGGCCTTGCCCGGCGATTGCGGAACAGATCACAGTCTGCCGCTGGGTCCTGGCCGCGGGAAAGTACGCTTTCGGGTCTCCCCAGCTGCCGATCTGGACCAACTGAATGCCGAAAACGTCGTCGAGCGCTTCGTTCAGCACCTGCCGTTCGTGCTCGATGAGCAGGCCGCCCAAGGGGGTCGCGAGCCAGCGGCGCAGGCGATCGGCGCGTTCAGCCATCGTGGACTGGTTCACACAAATTCAACTTCCAGAAAGGAAAAAACGATAGCAATTTTGAGCCCTTAAAGTTAAATTCGCGAACATTCCGCAATCTAAAATCATCCGCACGGAATCGGAGCCATGCTCGAGGCAACGCCGGTCAGGGCGTTTTCGGACAACTATATCTGGCTCGTCCACGGCGCGCGCCAGCGCACAGACGTGGCTGCGGTCGATCCGGGTGACGCCAGGCCGGTAGTCGCTGCGCTGGAGCAGCAGCACTGGCGCCTCAGCGCGATCCTCGTCACCCACCATCATCCCGATCATGTCGGCGGCGTCTCCGAGCTGGTAGGACGATTCCATGTCCCGGTCTACGGTCCGGCGGGCGAGACGATACCTGAACGCACGGTAAGCGTCGCGGGCGGCATGCAGGTGCATCTCGAAGACCTCGGCCTCGACTTCCAGGTGTTCGATATCCCGGGACACACGCGGGGCCATATCGCCTATCACGGCCATGGCGCCCTCTTCTGCGGTGACACGCTTTTCAGCGCGGGCTGCGGCCGGCTGTTCGAGGGCACGCCCGCACAGATGCAGCGCTCGCTCGACACGCTGCGTGCACTGCCGCTGGACACCCGCGTCTACTGTGGCCACGAATACACGCTCAATAATCTGCGTTTTGCGCTCGCGGTGGAGCCCGACAACGGCGCCACGCGCGAGTACCTAGAGACGGCAAAGGACCTGCGATCCAAGGGCCGCCCGACTTTGCCGTCGAATATGGCGTTGGAAATCGCCGTGAACCCGTTCCTGCGCTGGGACGAGCCGACCGTACAGAAGTCGGCCGAGCGCAAGGCGGGACGCTCTCTCGACAACCCGGTCGAGGTGTTCGCGACGATCCGGCAATGGAAGGACGGGTTCAGCTGATCGAGGGCTAAGAATTGACAGAGCAACACTTTGGTCGCGTCTTTCTGGCGACACTGACGACGTTCCCGCTGCTCCTCTCCGCCTGCTCAAGCGTGGTGCGCGAGCCTGGTGCGGATTCGACCGTGGTGGCCAGTGCACCGGCTGCTCCGGTTCCGACCGAACAGCGGCCCGTGGATCCTAGATTTGCCCCGCCACCCGCGGAGGCGACCCCGGCTGAGTCTGCGCCCGCTCAGGCTGCGCCGGCGGGGCAGGCGCACGCGGTCGAGTACGCGGATCTTTTCGATCGCATTCGTGCCGGCTATGCGCTGCCGGACGAGGAGGAAGTCGCGATCGATATCCAGACGGCCTGGTACGTCAACCATCCGCAGTACATGGAACGCACCTTTGCTCGCGCCGAGCGCTACCTGTACCACATCGTGACCGAGCTCGAAGCGCGCAAGATGCCGCTCGAGCTCGCGCTGCTGCCCGAGGTCGAGAGCGCATTCGAGCCCTTCGGTTATTCGCGCGCACGCGCTTCAGGGCTGTGGCAGTTCATTCCGGCGACCGGTGATCGCTTCGGGCTCAAGCAGAACTGGTGGTATGACGGGCGCCGCGACCTGGTGGAATCGACGCGCGCGGCGCTCGATTATCTGCAATTCCTCTACACCGAGTTCAACGGCGACTGGCTGCTCGCGATCGCGGCCTACAACACGGGCGAAGTTACCGTGCATCGTGCGGTCGACGAGAATCTGCGGCACAACCGCCCCACCGATTTTTGGCACCTGAAGCTGCCGCGCGAAACCCGCGCTTACGTTCCGAAGCTCCTCGCCATGCGACGCATCATCGAGGACCCGGCCGCAGTGGGACTCGATTTCTCCGCGATTCCGAACGAGCCCTACTTCGCGCGCGTCGAAACGGGCGGACAGATCGATCTTAAGCTCGCCGCCGAACTCGCGGGCGTCGATAACGAAGAGCTCGCCTACCTGAATCCGGCCTTCAATCGCTGGGCCACTGATCCCACCGGCCCGTACTTCCTCTTGCTGCCGGTCGATGCCAGCGAGGGATTTCGCGCTGCTTTGGCCGAACTCGCGCCGAGCGAACGCGTGCCCTACACGACCTACAAGGTCGATCCGGGCGAAAACCTCACCTCCTTTGCGCGCCGCTGCAATACGAGCGTCGCGGTGGTGCGCCAGATTAACGATCTCAGCGGCACGCACCTCAAGGCTGGCCAGAGCCTGCTCGTGCCCGCGAGCGGTGGCGAGTTGCATCCCAAGATGGCGCTGGCGGCGGCGCGTGTCGATGGCCGCGCGCCGGCGACACGCACACGCGGAAGCTTTCATGTCGTGCGCCGGGGCGAGTCGCTGTGGGGCATCGCGCGTAGCAATGGCATGAGCGTCACGACCCTCGCCAGCATCAACGGCATGGGTGCCGACGATGTGCTTTCCGCTGGCACAAAGCTGCGGCTGCGCGGCACTAACGCCGCGTACAGCCAACAGGTCGCTGCGGTAACGAGCACTGGCGACGCGATGACCTATACCGTGCGTCGCGGCGACACGCTCTATGACATCGCGCGTCGCTTCAGCGTCTCGGTCGCGCAGCTCCTCAACTGGAACGGCCTCAGCAAGAGTGACGCGCTGATGCCCGGTCAGCGCCTCGTCATGTACGTCACCAGCCGCTCAAAGGGGTGAGCCCGGTGCCGTTATCGACTGCACTTAACGTGCAGTCGATCCGGGCGAACGCCCATACACGGATGTATGGGCCGGACTGATTCACATGGACGTAAACGCACGGCCCTCTTCGAAAGTCCGTACACAGACGTAATCCAGCTACAATCTCGCCAAATCCTTTGTGGGAGCCCGCCATGGGATTCCTCGCCGGCAAACGCGCCCTGATCGTCGGGCTCGCCACGGAGCGCTCGATTGCACACGGCATTGCGCAAGCCATGCGTCGCGAAGGCGCCGACCTGGCCTTCACCTACCTCGAGCGTCTCAAGGATCGGGTAGTCGAGCTCGCGGGGGAGCTCGGCTCGACGATCACGATGCCTATGAACGTGGAGACGGACGCCGAGATCACGCGCGCCTTCGCCGACTTGAAGCGCCACTGGGACAGCCTCGACATCATCGTGCACTCGGTGGCATTCGCGCCGCGCGAGGCGCTCGCGGGCGGCTTCGTCGACAGCACCTCGCGCGATTCGTTTCGCGTTGCGCATGAGATCTCGAGCTACAGCCTGACCGCGCTCGCGCGTGAAGGGCGCTCGATGATGACGGGGCGCCGCGGTGCGCTCCTCACCCTGAGCTATCTGGGCGCCGTGCGTTCGATCCCCGCCTACAACGTCATGGGCCTCGCCAAGGCGAGTCTCGAGGCGAATGTGCGCTTTCTGGCGGCCGACCTGGGTCCCAGCGGCATCCGCGTGAACGGCATTTCGGCTGGGCCCATCAAGACGCTCTCGGCGGCGGGAATCGCGGGCTTTCGCAAGATGCTGGCGCACGTCGCGCACACGGCTCCGTTACGCCGGAACGTGACGCAGGAAGATGTAGGCAATGCCGCGGCTTTCCTGTGTTCGGATCTGGCGGCCGGGATCACCGGCGAGATTCTCTATGTCGATGCCGGGTACAGCACCGTGGGCATGAGCTTCGGCGAAGAGTCTGCCGGCGCCTGACCGGCCTTCAGCGCCCCCATTCGGCAGCCGACTTCGGAATCCCTTGCTCGCCTTCCAGGCGCGCGACGATGAGCGCACAGCAGGCGTCGGCAAAGACGTTCACCGTCGTTCGGCACATGTCGAGGATCCGGTCGAACACCAGCAGCACGCCGATCGCCTCGGCCGGGAGACCGACGGCTGTGAGGATTACCGTGATTGCTACCAGCGAGGCGGCGGGAATTCCAGCAATGCCCATGGAGGTGATCAGTGCCAGCACCACGATCGTGAATTGGTGGCCAAAGCTGAGGTGCAGTCCGTACGCCTGTGCGATGAACATGGCCGCGGCACACTCGTAGAGCGCACTGCCGGCATGATTGAGTGATGCGCCCAGCGGCATGACGAAGCCCGTCACGCGGTTCGAAACACCGATGCGCCGCTCGACGCAATCAATGCTCATCGCGAGCGTCGCCGAGGACGATGCGGTGGAGAACGCCGTCAGCAAGGCCGGGGCCATCGCGGGAAAGAGTGGCCAGGGGTTGGCGCGACCCGCGAGCCGAACCAACACGGGCAGCAGCAGGAACGCGTATACGAAAAGGCCCGCGAGCACCGTAGCGCTAAACAGCAGTAGCGGGCCGGCTGCGCCGAATCCAGTCCTGGCGACGACGCGCGCAGCGAGGCCGAACACCCCGATCGGGGCAAGCCGCATGACGAACTCGGTCATCCGCATCATGACCTGGAATACGCCGTTCCAGAATCCAATTACCGGCTTCGCGTGCTCGGATGGAATGCGCGTGAGGAAGTACCCGAACAGGATGCTGAAGAACACCAGGCCCAGGAGCTTGTTGCCGACCGCGGCCTCGATGATGTTTGGCGGGACGATGCCGATCAGGGTATCGACGAGCTTGCCGGCGCCGTGATCGACCGCGCTCGACACTTCCTGCGTGCTGCCCGCGAGCGCGAGGTAATCGCGCGCCGGAACGCCGTTGATGATGCCCGGCCGCACGATATTGAGCAGGGTAAGTGCCACCAGGACCGCGATCAGTGTGGTGGCGACATAGAAGAGCAGCGTCTTGCCGCCGAGCCGGCCGAGGTCGCGGGCCGAACCGATTCCGGCCACACCGCTGATCACCGAGGCCACGATCAGCGGCACGACCAGCATCTTCAGGGCATTGACGAACAGCGTGCCGAGGAAATCGAAAACCGACGTGAGAGGCACGCCGAACACGGTGGCGTCCGGGCCGACGAGATACCCCGTCAGCGCCCCGACGCCGATCGCGATCAGGATCTGCCAGTGAAGCGGCAGCCGAAACGAAGTCTTGACTCCATTCATACCGACTCGCTCCCGCCGGCGGCCGTTGCCTAACGATGGAACGGCGGCGGTATCGGAAGCCCGAGCTGCACCTGGGCTCTCAGCATCGGACCGTGGGCCTGGGACTGGAAATGCACGCGATACATCTGCGCGTCACGGAAGTACCGCTGCAGACGCTCGCCGCGCCGGACCACCGACGCGCCCACGCTGTGAAACAGCATCTCGACGGCTTCGCAGCCGGCACGACACCCCTCACGCGAGGTGCCCCATACGCGTAGCGTATCCTCCGCAGTGATCGGTGCCCGCGTCTTGATCCAGCCTTCACACTGTTCCACATACAGCCGTGTGGCCGCCAGCGTCAGTGCCTCCGCCGCATCCGCCCGACACATCGCTTCGCCATATAACCTCTGAAACTCCGGCTCCTCCGCGCGTCGGCGCGAAGGGTCCGCGAAGCTCGGCTTCGCGCGCAACAGCCGTTCATACTCTTCGCACGCCGCCCGCGCCGTGCCTGTCAAAATGGCGCCGAACTCGCAACTGAACCAGCCGAAGATGAGACCGAGGAACAGTCCCTCGTGGTGAAGACGTGTGCCGGGTGTACCCTCTGGCAGCCCTTCGGTCGAGAGTCTCATGATTGGCGAGGGCGCGATGTGACGGTCCGGTACAAACAGCTCAGTGATCTGAACGCTGTTGGACCCACTTCCCTGCATGCCCATCACCGCATCGCCGCTCCAATCGGGCAGCACAGTGACGCTCTCCTTGGGCACGATGAACACGATGCCACGCGGCTTGCCCGACTCATCTGGAATCACTGCACCCCCGAAGAAGTGCGTGCACACGGGCATCCCCGAAGCGAAGGGCCAAAGGCCGCTGACGACATAGCCTCCATCGACTCGCTCGAACTTCGGAACGCCAGCAGCCCCTGCTGCATAGGCCGCACGGAAGTCGCCCTGGGGTCCGAAGATCTCGCGCTGTGTCTCTTCGTTGAAGCAGGCGGCGAGAACGATCGCGTGCGAGGAAGCCAGCGTGTAGCACCAGCCGCTGGCCGGGTGCCCACGTGAGAGCTCCATGATCACGCGGACATGGGTCTCGCAGTCCGCGCCCAGGCCGCCGAACATCCGTGGCTGCAGGATCCGATAGAAACCGCCCTCCAGCAGGCGCCGGTGAATCGCATCGGAATAGCAGCCGCGCGCATCGTTCGCGTCCTGCTCCTGGCGCAGCTCGGCCGCGATCTGTCTGGCCTCGGCAATGAGCCATTCGGACGTCCGAGGGGGTACCTCATTCATACACATCGGCTCGCTCGGGCTGGCGGCTATTCGAATATCTTCGTGTTCTTCTTGACGCTGGCGCTCGCGCGCAATGCCTTGGTGTAACTCAGCACCTCATTAGTTCCGATGCGCACGGTCAGTTCGCGCTCGCGGTTCTGCTGATCCTGGGCCGGCTCGACCGAAGTGTCTTGCTGCACGCCGGAGAAAGCCAGCAGCGCCGCATCCCCATTGCCGAGAGGCACTGACTGGTAGGTCGTGCCTGCCGTTGGCCTGGGCGCCGCGAAGAGCGCCATGCGCAATCCGACGGGCATGGCCGCATCCGTCCGTCCCACGTACTTCGGACCTTCCACCTTGACCTTCTGTTCCGTAGCCACCTGGGCCCAACTCACCGCTCCTGAGCGAAGTTTCTCCGCCAGGTCGGTGGCTGTCTGGCGCGCGGAGGCGCTCGCTTGCTCGCTACGCAGCGTCTCCACGATCTGGGCCCGCACGTCGGCCAGCGACTTCTGTTGCGGTTCATGCCGTGAGGTCACATGCAGGACTACGACATCGCCCGGGCTCAGCTCGAGCGGCTGGCTGTTCTGCCCGGCGAGCACTTCGTTGTTCTCAAACAGGGCCGCGATCACTTCGTCGCGCTTGCCGAACGGTCCACCGCCGTTTTCGCGCGTGAATTCGCCGACGTCCTGCACCGGAAGCGAAACTTCCTTGGCCACGGCATCGATGTCGTCGAGATGTTCAAAGGCCTTGTCCGCGAGCTGCTCCTGACGCTCACCGAACAGCTTTTCCGCTTCCTGCTTGCGGTACTCGGCTTCGAGCTCGGGGCGCGCTTCCTGCAGCGTCTTCTGCTTGCCCTGCTGGATCCCTTCAAGCCGGATGATGTGGTAACCGAACTGCGTGCGCACCGGTCCGCGCACCTCGCCCTCCTTCATGGTGAAGAGCGCATCGGAGAGCGGCCCGACGAAGAAGCTGCGCTCGACCCAGCCGAGATCTCCGCCCTGCGTGGCCGAGCCTGCGTCCTGGGAGAACTCCCGCGCCAGCTGCGCAAAATCGCCGCCGGCCGTCACTTTCGCGAGAACCTCCTCAGCCTTCTTGCGCGCAGCGGCATCGTCAGCGTCGCTCGCGACCTGGATGAGAATATGCCGGCCGCGGCGCTTCTCCGGTTCGACGTAGCGCTCCTTGACACTGTCGTAATAGGAGGCCAGAGCCTCGTCGGTGACCTTGACCTGCGCGGCAATGTCATCGACCTTGAGTTCGAGGTACTTGAGCGACACCGTATCTGGTGTCATGTATTTCGCCTTGTTCTTCTCGTAGAAGGCGTTGACCGCTGCGTCGTCGGGTTCAGAGCGGGCGAGGAAGGATGAAGCCGGCAGCACTATCCAGCTCACCTCGCGCTGCTCGCGCTGCAGAGAACGGGCCCGCGTCACTTCCGCTGGTGTCACGAAAGCCGAAACGGCCAAGCCGTTCTGCAACTGCGCATTCTGCAGGCTGCGGCGCTGCTCGGCTTCGAATGTGGCTAGCGACATGCCCTGCCCTTCGAGCAGCCGCTTGGCGGCTTCCGCAGAGAACTTGCCATCGATCTGGAACTGCGGAATTTCCTCGTATGACTTCAGCACCTGCGCGTCGCTCACGCGATAACCGAGCGAGGTCGAGTGCTGGGTCAGGATCTCGTTGCGGATGAAGGCCTCGAGGAGGTTTTGCTGCAGTTCAGTGCGCAGGTCAGCGGGCACGTCCTTGCGCAGTTGCTGCTGGTACTGCGCCAGCTGGTTCTGGTATGCACGCCGCACTTCCTCGACCGGAATCTTCGGTGACGCCTTCCACCACGGCCAATCACTACTCGCCACCTTAGCGGCATAGGTCTTGGTGCCGAACCCGACATTGATACCCCAGAAGATGAAGGCTAGGGCGATCGGGGCGATCACGATACCCGCGACCCAGCCGGTGATCTTGTCGTGAATCGTCTGCAGCATGCTCAGCTCTCGATGGGTCCCTCGTGAAAGCGCGTGGGCACCCCGGTGGGTGCCCACGGCTCGAATCATTGGCGGAGCGGACGGGACTCGAACCCGCGACCCCCGGCGTGACAGGCCGGTATTCTAACCAGCTGAACTACCGCTCCGAAGTGGTGGGTGCTGAGGGGATCGAACCCCCGACCTTCGCCTTGTAAGGGCGACGCTCTCCCAGCTGAGCTAAGCACCCGATTCAACAGGCCAATCTGGGAGGGCGCGTAGTGTACGGGGTGAGACCGGGGCGTTCAACGAATCCAGTGAGCCTCAGTGCGCTCGTTTGCCGGACCGCCGGGCGCGCTTGTCGCCGACAGCCACCATCCGCGGCTTCTCGGCTTCGGGCGCCTCCGCCTCCGCGCTCACCGGCTGCGGCATGTTGCGCATAGCGACCTGCAGGACCTCGTCGATCCACTTGACCGGCTTGATCTGCAGCTTTTCCTTGATGTTGGCCGGGATCTCCACCAGGTCCTTGGTGTTCTCGTCCGGGATGAGCACGGTCGTGATGCCGCCGCGATGGGCCGCCAGGAGTTTCTCCTTGAGCCCGCCAATCGGGAGCACTTCGCCACGCAAGGTGATCTCACCCGTCATCGCCAGGTCCGAGCGCACGGGGATACGCGTCAGCGCTGACACCAGCGCCGTGCACATGCCGATACCCGCGCTCGGGCCGTCCTTGGGCGTCGCGCCCTCTGGCACGTGAATGTGCACGTCGTTCTTCTGATAGAAGTCCTGATCGAGCCCGAGAACCTGCGCCCGGCTGCGCACCACAGTCATCGCGGCCTGAATCGACTCCTGCATGACTTCGCCGAGCTGGCCGGTGTGGATCAGCTTGCCCTTGCCCGCGACTACAGCAGCTTCAATCGTCAGCAGCTCGCCACCTACTTCGGTCCAGGCGAGACCCGTAACCTGACCGATGTGATCGGCCTCCTCCGCCTTGCCGTAGCGGAAACGACGTACGCCCAGGTACTTGTCGAGGCTGCGCGGCGTCACATTGATCGCCTTGTCTGAGGGCTTGAGCAGCAACTGCTTCACAGACTTGCGGCAGATCTTGGAGATCTCGCGCTCGAGATTGCGCACGCCCGCCTCGCGTGTGTAGTAGCGGATCATGTCGAGAATCGACGAGTCGGAGATCTTGAGCTCCGAGGGCTTCAGGCCGTTGTTCTTGATCTGCTTCGGCACTAGATAGCGCTTGGCGATGTTGAGCTTCTCATCCTCCGTGTAGCCCGGGATGCGAATCACTTCCATACGATCCAGGAGCGGCGGCGGAATGTTCAGGCTGTTCGCCGTGCACACGAACATCACCTGTGACAGGTCGAAATCGACCTCGAGATAATGGTCGTTGAACGAGGAATTCTGCTCGGGGTCGAGCACTTCGAGCAGCGCCGATGAGGGATCGCCACGGAAGTCCATCGCCATCTTGTCGACTTCATCCAGCAGGAAGAGCGGATTGTGCACGGCCGCCTTCGCCATGTTCTGGATGATCTTGCCCGGCATCGAGCCGATGTAGGTGCGCCGGTGACCCCGGATCTCCGCCTCGTCGCGCACGCCGCCGAGCGACATGCGTACGAACTTGCGATTGGTGGCGCGAGCGATGCTCTGACCGAGTGAGGTCTTGCCAACGCCCGGAGGCCCAACCAGACACAGGATCGGGCCCTTGAGCGTGTTCACTCGATGCTGAACCGCGAGGTACTCGACGATCCGCTCTTTGACCTTGTCGAGTCCATAGTGATCCTCATCCAGGACCTTTTCAGCACGCGCAATGTCCTTGTGCACTTTGGTGCGCTTCTTCCATGGGACCTTCACGAGCCAGTCCACGTAGTTGCGGACCACCGTGGCTTCAGCCGACATCGGTGACATGAGCTTGAGCTTGTTGAGCTCGGCGGTAGCCTTTTCACGCGCTTCCTTGCTCATGCCGGCCTTGGCGATCTTCTGCTCGAGCTCGGCCAGCTCGTTCGGGCTGTCCTCCATCTCGCCCAGTTCCTTCTGGATCGCCTTCATCTGCTCGTTGAGGTAGTACTCGCGCTGGCTCTTCTCCATCTGCTGCTTGACGCGCCCGCGAATGCGCTTCTCGATCTGCAGCACATCCATCTCGCCTTCGATGACCGCGAGCAGGTGTTCGAGGCGCTTGCGCACGTCCTGGATCTCCAGGACCTTCTGCTTCTCGCCGAGCTTGAGCGACATGTGCGCGGCGACCGTGTCGGCGAGCCGCCCCGGCTGTTCGATGCCCGCGAGCGAGGTGAGGATCTCGGGTGGGACCTTCTTGTTAAGCTTGACGTACTGCTCGAACTGCGAGATCACCGAACGCGTCAGCACGTCCATCTCGCGCTCGTCGTACTGCTCGACGTCGGGCAGCGGGGTGATTTCGGCTGCGAACATCTCGCCTGAGTAAAGCTTATCGATGCGCGTGCGCTCCACACCCTCGACCAGCACTTTCACGGTGCCGTCGGGGAGCTTGAGCAGCTGCAGGATCGTCGCGACCGTACCGATCCGGTACAGGTCATCGGCCTTCGGATCATCGACGTCAGCCTGCTTCTGGGCGATGAGGACGATGCGCTTGTCGGCCTTCATCGCCAGGTCGAGCGCGAGGATGGACTTCTCACGGCCGACGAACAGCGGAATCACCATGTGCGGATAAACCACCACATCGCGCAGCGGCAGCACCGGCACTACGTTCTCTGGGGGCTTCGGGCTCGGGGTGTCTTCAGTAGTCACGATTTCGATCCTTTTGTGGCCGGGCAGCGCATCACCGCAGGCCGGTAAGCTTGGAAGCGGGGAAAGCAGGGCGGACAGTGAGGGTGCGTGCGCTGCTTTTCAATCGGCCAGCGCCCGCGGGCTTCAGAACGGTGCCAGGCTCAGTGATGGTGGTCCGATCCCGTAGGCCGTCTGTGATCTTCCACTGCCGCCAGGCGGCCGTCGTCGGCGCGATGAACGATGTACGGCTTGCGTTCACCCTCGATCACCGACTCATCGACCAGAATCTTCGCGACATTCCGCATGGACGGGAGCTCGTACATGATATCGAGCAGCACGTTCTCGAGAATCGTGCGCAGCCCGCGTGCGCCGGTCTTGCGCTGCATGGCCCGATGTGCGACCGCGCGCAGCGCGTCGTCGCGGAACTCGAGTTCCGCACCTTCCATTTCGAAGAGCTTGCGGTACTGCTTGGTGAGCGCGTTCTTGGGCTCGACCAGGATCGCCATGAGGGCTGCCTCATCGAGCTCGTCGAGTGTCGCAACGACCGGCAAACGCCCCACGAATTCCGGGATCAGGCCGTACTTGATCAGGTCCTCGGGCTCGACGTCGTGGAACAGGTCATTGCCGTGCGGGCGCGCGTTCACCTCGCGCACATCCGCCATGAACCCGATACCGCTCTTCTGCGTGCGGTTGAGGATGATCTTTTCCAGTCCGGCGAACGCGCCGCCGCAGATGAACAGGATGTTCGTGGTATCGACCTGCAGGAACTCCTGCTGCGGATGCTTGCGGCCGCCCTGCGGCGGCACCGAGGCGATCGTACCCTCGATCAGCTTAAGCAAGGCCTGCTGCACGCCTTCGCCCGACACGTCGCGAGTGATCGACGGGTTGTCGGACTTGCGCGAGATCTTGTCGATCTCGTCGATGTAGACGATGCCCGTCTGCGCCTTCTCGACATCGTAGTCGCACTTCTGCAGCAGCTTCTGGATGATGTTTTCCACATCCTCGCCGACGTAGCCCGCTTCGGTCAGCGTCGTCGCATCGGCGATCGTGAATGGTACGTTGAGGAGGCGCGCCAGCGTTTCGGCCAGCAGCGTCTTACCGCAGCCCGTCGGGCCGATCAGCAGGATGTTGCTCTTGGCGAGCTCGACATCGTCCTTGGCACGCTCGGAACCCTTGTTCTGCAGCCGCTTGTAGTGGTTGTACACCGCGACCGACAGGACCTTCTTGGCGCGCTCCTGCCCGATGACGTACTCATCGAGCACCTTCTTGATCTCGTGGGGCTTCGGCAGCTTGTCGCGGGTACGCTCGGCGCGTTCCTCGAGCTCCTCGCGAATGATGTCGTTGCAGAGCTCGACGCACTCGTCGCAGACGAACACGGAGGGGCCGGCGATGAGCTTGCGTACCTCGTGCTGGCTCTTGCCGCAGAACGAGCAGTACAGCAGCTTCCCTTCGTCGTGCTTGCCTCGTGATTCCTCGCTCATTCGCGGCCTTCGAGTCCGTACGACTCGTTAAAAATCATGCGCTTACGCACGAACCATGGCGAAGTCTTATAGCACGCCCGCCGTCCCGAACGCAAAACTCGGGGAAGCCCCGACCCGGCATGGCGGTTCGCGTTCAAGACTTGCCACCCGCCTCCACCGGAAGATCGCTGCGGCTCGCCAGGACGTGATCGATGATGCCGTACTTCACCGCCGCCTCACCGCCCATGAAATTGTCCCGGTCGGTGTCCTGCTTGATCTTGTCGATGGGCTGACCGGTGTGCTTTTCCATTATGCGGTTCAGGCGATCGCGCGTCTGCAGCAGCTCGCGCGTATGGATGTCGACGTCCGCCGCGGGACCCTGAAAACCCGCGAGCGGCTGGTGAATCATGATGCGCGAATGAGGCAGCGCGTACCGCTTGGCCTTCTCGCCGCCGGCGAGAAGCACCGCGCCCATGCTGGCCGCCTGTCCCACGCAGATCGTGCTGACAGCCGGGCGGATGAACTGCATGGTGTCGTAGATGGCAAGTCCCGCGCTCACCTCGCCGCCCGGACTGTTGATATAGAGGGCCAGGTCCTTTTCGGGGTTCTCGGATTCGAGGAACAGCAGCTGCGCGACCACCAGGTTGGCCATCTGGTCCTCGATCGGGCCGACGATGAAGATGACCCGCTCCTTGAGCAGGCGCGAATAGATGTCGTAAGCGCGTTCGCCGCGGGCGGTCTGCTCGACGACCATCGGGACGAGGTTCAGGGCACGGGTGCTGGCAGTGGTCATATGTTGGTCCGAAACAAGTAGTTGAAGCCTAGGACAACGTTCGCCTGCGATCGTTAACTCAGTTCCCGAAATTCATGACTGCCTTGAAACTGCTGGGTTGATCGGTCGCCTTGACGCGCCCCAGCAGCCAGTCCACGACCTGATCCTCGAGCACCAGCATTTCGACCTGCTGCATCGCCTCGCGGTTTTGCCGGTAAAGGCGCAGAGCCTCCTGCGGGTCCTTATAGGTGCCCACGATTTCCTCGAGCCGCTCCGCGACCTTGGCCTGGTCCAGCTCGATCTTCTCGGCCTTGATGATCTCGTTGACCAGCAGCCCCAGAGCGACGCGCCGGCGCGCCGGCTGCACGAACGGATCGCGTGCCGGGATCTGCGAGGCGTCACGCGCGCCGATGCGCCGCGCCATATCGAGCTGCATGTCGCGAATCTGCGATTCGATCAACGCCGCCGGGAGCTCGATCGGGTTGGCTGCCACGAGCTTGTCGAGCACTTGTGACTTCAGACGCGCACGAACATTCTGTTCAAGCTCGCGGCGCATGTTGTCGCCGACTTCCTCGCGCAGTTTGGCGATGCCGCCCTCGCTCACGCCATAGGCCGCAAAGAACGCATCATCTAGCGGCGGCAATTCGGGCTCCTCGACCTTCTTCACCGTAAGCGCAAATTCTGCGGTTTTGCCAGCGATGGCCTTGGAGTGATAGTCGTCCGGGAAGCGCACGCTGATTGAGGCCTGCGCATCTGCGTCCCTGCCGATGAGGCCGGCCTCGAATTCCGGCAGCATGCGCCCTTCGCCCAGGATGATGGCGACGTTCTCGCCCTTGCCGCCGTCGAAGGGGACGCCGTCGATCGTGCCGACGAAATCGATGGTGACCCGGTCGCCGGTCCGGGAGCTACGGCTCGCGACCTTCCAGTTCGGTCGCTGCTTGCGCAAGCTTTCGATCATCGCGTCGATGTCTTCCTCGTTGACGCTGGCCACCGGGCGCTCGATCTCGATGCTCTCCAGCCCCTTGACCGTGACCTCCGGGAATACCTCGAAGATGGCGGTGTAGCGCAGGTCCTCGCCCTCGCCCACGCTGATCGGCTCGATGCGCGGCCCGCCGGCCGGGTTGAGCTTTCGCTCCGTCACCGCCTCGGCAAAGCTCGATTGCAGCAGCTCGCTCACCACCTCGCGGTGGATCTGGCTGCCGAACTGCTGGCGGATGACCTTGAGCGGCGCCTTGCCGGGGCGAAACCCCTTCAGCCGCGCGGTCCGGCTCACGGTCCGCAGCCGCTCATCGACCTCCTTTTCGATCCTGGCAGCGGGAACCGCGACCTCCATGCGTCGCTCGAGCGCTCCCGTGGATTGAACCGAAACCATCATTACTCCCGAACCTCAGATACTTGACAGATTACGGCATCGGAGTCGCCGAGGACGACAGCGTGAAGGGGCAGACTGGTGCGAAAGGAGAGACTCGAACTCTCACGGGTTGCCCCACCGGCTCCTAAGGCCGGCGCGTCTACCAGTTCCGCCACTTTCGCCCGCGAATCAGCTCCGGCCGCGCGAAATTCCGGGGTGCATTATAGCCGAGCAGCCACGTCCAATCAGATGAGGCTGCCGGCTCACTTCGGTACCCGTTCGGTAAATACCACCTCGGCGGGTCAGGCGGCGGGCTAAGATCGGGCTATTGCAGCGGAGTCCAACAAGAACCGACCGCCAATGAAGCTCGCCCTTCGACTACCGATGCTCGACTGGATGTCGGACTACCGCAAAGGCTGGCTGAAATCCGATCTCGTTGCCGGGATGACCACCGCCGCGGTGGTCATCCCGAAAGCAATGGCTTACGCGACCATTGCCGGGCTGCCCATCCAGGTGGGGCTCTACACGGCGTTCGTGCCCATGATCATCTACGCCGTGCTAGGTACGTCGCGTCCCTTGAGCGTCAGCACCACGACAACACTGGCCATTCTAGCCGCTGCGGAACTGGGTCAGGTCGTACCAAATGGCGATCCGGCGGCGTTGCTGCAAGCTACCGCGTTGCTCACCCTGATGGTTGGCGCGATCCTGATTGTGGCGTCCGTGCTGCGTCTGGGCTTCGTCGCCAATTTCATCTCCGAGCCGGTCCTGATCGGCTTCAAGGCTGGTATCGGCGTCGTGATCATCGTGGATCAGCTGCCGAAGGTCCTCGGCATCCACTTCGCCAAGGGCTCCTTCCTCCACAACGTGGAGTCGATCGTAGTGGGCCTCTCCCATGTGTCGCTCCCGACGCTGGCGGTGGGCGCATTCACGATTGGTGGGCTCGTCGTCTTCGAGAAACTGAGGCCGCGCTGGCCCGCGCCGCTGATCATCGTCGCCGCCGCCATCGCGGCGGTCAGTCTGTTCGCGCTGCAGAACTACGGCATCTCGCTCGTGGGCGCGATTCCCGCGGGATTACCGGCCGTCACCGTGCCTGATTTCGGGCTCGCGCAGCAGCTGTGGCCGGGCGCCCTCGGCATCGCGCTCATGAGCTTCACAGAAACGATTGCTGCGGGCCGCGCGTTTGCAAGAACCGACGAGCCGCCGCTGCGGCCAAACGCTGAGCTGCTCGCGACCGGCGTAGCGAATGCGGCAGGTGCGTTCATGGGAGCGATGCCTGCGGGCGGCGGCACCTCTCAGACGGCAGTCAATCGCATGACGGGGGCACGTACGCAGCTGGCCGGCATCGTCACGGCGCTGATGGCACTTCTGACCATGCTGCTGCTGTCGCCGCTCATCGCATTGATGCCCAATGCCGTGCTGGCCGGTATCGTCATCGTCTATTCCGTGGGACTCATCAAACCCATCGATTTTCGCAACATCCTGAGCATCCGCCGCACGGAATTCATTTGGGCAGTCGCGGCTTTCCTCGGAGTGATGCTGGTCGGAACGTTGCAGGGAATCCTGGTGGCAATCATCATCTCGCTGGTCGCGCTCGCGCAGCAGACCGCGAATCCGACCGTGTACGTGCTGGGACGCAAGGTTGGCACGAACGTGTTCCGACCGCGTTCGCCCGAACATCCGGACGATGAGTCGTTCCCGGGGTTGCTGATGCTGCGGCTTGAGGGGCGCCTCTTTTTCCTCAACGCCGAGCGCATTGCAGAGAAGGTCCGCGTGCTGGTGGCTGAGGCCAAGCCCAAAGTCGTGCTGTTTGATCTGAGCGGTGTCTTCGACCTCGAATACTCTGCGCTCAAGATGCTCACGGAGGCCGACCAGCGCAGCCACGAGCGTGGTGCGACCCTGTGGCTCGCAGGGCTGGCGCCGGAAGTGTTTGTGATGGTCCAGCGCTCGCCCCTGGGCGAGGCCATGGGCCGCGAGCGCTTGTTCTTCAATCTCGAGCTGGCAGTGGACAAGTATCGAGCACGCGCGAAAGGCCAAAGTGGAGCAGCAGATGCGTGAATCACCGAAAGATACCGGCACGATCCAGGCCCTGCTCGAACGGCTCAACAACGAGCGGCTGCCGCGCGCGCTCGAACTGAAGAGCAAGGTCGACCGCGGCGAACGCCTGGAGGCGCACGACATGGAGTTTCTCGAGCGCGTTCTCGAGGACGCAGGGAAGGTCAAGACGCTGGCCGCGAAGAACCCCGACTACCAGGCGCTCATCGCCCAACTGATCAGCCTGTATGGCGAGATCACGCGCAAGGGGCTTGAAAACGAGGAGAAGACTTGAGGTCATGGCTATGAAAGGCAAAAAGAAGGCGCACGAAGAATCCGACGCCGGCAAGTCCGGCAAGCTGAAGGGCAAGGTTTACGACAAGGAACTCCAGCGGCTGCACGTCGAGCTGGTCAAGCTTCAGCAGTGGGTCGTCCACAAGGGACTCAAGGTCTGCGTTGTGTTCGAAGGCCGCGATGGTGCCGGCAAGGGGGGTACCATCAAGGCGATCACCGATCGCGTGAGCCACCGTATCTTCCGCGTGGTCGCGCTGCCGTCACCGACGGAGCGCGAAAAGAGCCAGATGTACGTACAGCGCTACATGCGGCACTTTCCCGCTGCAGGTGAGGTCGTCATCTTCGATCGCAGCTGGTACAACCGCGCCGGCGTTGAGCGCGTGATGGGGTTCTGCGACAAGGAGCAGGCGAAGCGGTTCCTGAAGATGGTCCCGCTCGTTGAGAAAGCGATGGTCGATGCCGGGATCATCCTGATCAAGTACTGGCTCGAAGTCAGCCCCGAGGAGCAGACGCGCCGGCTTGAATCGAGGATCGATGACGGCCGCAAGATCTGGAAACTCTCGCCGATGGACCTCAAGTCCTACAGCCGCTGGTACGACTATTCGCAGGCCCGCGATGACATGTTCGCCGCGACCGATACGCCGTTTGCGCCCTGGCACGTCGTGCGGAGCGATGACAAGAAGCGTGCGCGGCTCAATCTCATCACGCATCTGCTCAAGCAGATTCCTTACAAGGACGCACCGCGGGAGAAGGTCAAACTCCCGAAACGACAGAAGCGTGGCGGCTATCGCGAGTCGGACTATCCGTTCAAGTTCATCAAGGAAGTGTTCTGATCGAGTAGCGGCCGGTCTGCACTTCCGCGAAATAGGGCAGCGGCAATGCTGCAACTGTTTCAGTCCATCTTCGGCTCGGGCCGCGGCGATTCTTCACCCTACCCGGCGGATCTCATCGACCGTGCGATCGAGCGCACGGTGGACGGCACCGACTCGCGCCTGCGAGCGGTGTCCGGCTATAAGAAGCGCCTGCGCACCGCCGTGAGCCATGCGCTCGACCACGTCGTAGCGCTGGTCGATGGCCTGCCGCCTGCGCTCGAGCTGGATTCACGATCCTACGGCACGGAACCCGAGATCACGGCGTATTTTGCTTCGGTGGAGCACCTGCGCGAGATATTGGAGCGCGACGCCATACTCAATGAATGGCGCCGCACCGCGGAAGGCGGCCTCGCTGAGCGCGTCGTCCTGCTGCTGCTCATGACACTGCACGAGCGCAAGACTCTCGGCGTTGCGCTCGAGGGCGAGACAGTGCGCCACGACGTCGCACAGACTACGGTCAGCTTTACCAATCACACTGTGGTCGATCCGACCCGTGCAGAAGACCAGACCCGCCTGCTGCTCAAGCGCCGCGCCTTCGATCACCTGCTCGCGCTCGCCCTCGGGCGCATCTCCACAGCACGGGCCAAGCGCGGTGAGCTCGAACGCGAGCGCGACCTCCTGCGGCGCAAGCGCGCAGCGCTCGCCTCCGGGCGCTGGGGCTTCGACCAGGCTGGCGCTGACAAGCCCACCGATCCGCGCATGTTGCAGCAGCAGCTCGAAGACATCGAATCCCAGCTCAGCGCCCGCGGTGCCGGCCCGGGACTGCTGGAGGCACATCTCGATATCGTCGTAGAGGTGCTGTCGCATGCAGAGAGCACCTTCTGGTGTGCACGCCGCCCACTCAGCGTCGACCGCATGGGCGTCAAACAGACGCAGGCAAGCGGGCAAGCGCCGGAAATCAGTTTGAGCGAATTACACAACGCCGCGGGCCAGAGTCTCGTGGCGCGCGTCGTCAGCATCGAGAGCAAGGCATTACCGGCCCAGCGTGACCTGCTGCGCGACGCTCAGCGCTCTCTCGGATAGTCGGCGGCAGGCCCAGCCGATGTAGCGGCGCGAATACTACGGCCGCTGCGGCGACACGGCCATCGGCCGTGCCGCCGCAATGTCAGGCGGGATCAGAAGGAAAAGCGTGCGAACACGCCGTAGGCGCTCGCGTTGTCGGAATAACCGACTCGTGCTCCCAACGAGAACATGTCGGTGAACTCGTACAGCCCACGAAGCGACAGCGCCGTGTCGTCCGAGCTGCCGAAGTCCGTGTACTCGACTGCACCCGTGAGGTCCAGCTTCTCGAGCACATGGCCACGCACACCGGCTGACAGCATGTAACCGCTATCGTCCGCGGTGCCGTTGCCGATCGGCGTGTTGACGTCGACACTCTCATCCACATAGGCAAGCTTGCCGACGAAGTCCACCGCATCGGTCATGGGGAAGTGGCCGCCAAAGCCGATCTGAAACTGATCGACGTTAGCATCGGCGCCAGCCTCCGAGAACTTGGACGCGCTGTACTCGGCGAAACCGAGCCAGTTAGTCCCGATCGCGAGCGAACCGCCTAGAAAGTAGCTGTCACCCGTGTCGATGTTATCGAGATCGACGCGACCCAGGCCGCCTTCGGCGTACGTGTAGCTCAAGTCACCTGCGTGAGCGGTTGCCATTCCCGCAACCGTGATCAAAGCGCAAACCAGTTTTCGCACAAATCCTCCTCGGATTCTGTCCAATTGCGATACGCAGCACGTGGCATCATGCGGATCTGCGCGTATCGAGCAAGAAACACGAGTTGAGATTGCGGCCTGGGTCACACCCGGATTGCGTGGCAGAAATACCACGATCGTGCGCTGCAATTGACGCAGCGCGGTTTCTGAATCGAAGAGCAGTGCTTGCCGGCGGCGCAGAGCTGTCCGTGCACACGAGGTGCGCACCCATCTGGATGCGCCGATACAGTGCGTCGGCGCCGTCTGACTTCGAAAGGTCGAGATCAGCAAACTGACCTTCCGGTTTGGCTCCTGCGGCGCCCCGCCTCGGTGGGTCGGCCAAAGCTACCGACGTGCTGACAGCGAACACGCCGGGGTGTCTCGTGATCCGGCAGGCCGGGGGGTAAGATCGTCCGCTGCAGCTGAAGAATATTTGGCGACCACCTGAAACGCTCTGAACTCTTCTGAATTACCGCGATGGATGTGTCCGGGGCACGCGTCGGTTACGAATTCGGAGAATTTTGCGTCGATGTCACGCAGCGCCTGCTGCGCTCGCGTGCCGACGGGAAACCCGTGCCGCTGACGCCGAGGGTGTTCGATACCCTTCTGTACCTCGTCGAACATTCTGGCCAGCTCATCGATAAGGCGACTCTGATGAGGGCGATCTGGCCCAACGTCGTCGTCGAAGAAAACAATCTCAATCAGAACATCTCGACGCTGCGACGGTTCCTAGGCGAGAGTTCCACTGATCATCGTTTCATCGTCACAGAGACAGGCCGCGGCTACCGCTTCGTAGCCGAGGTTAGGGCGTTGTCGCCCGCAGAAGACCCGCCGGTCGCTGAGCGGTCACGACCGCGCCCAACCATTCAGTTCTGCCGAACACCTGACGGAGTGCGCCTTGCGTATGCGATCTCCGGCAACGGCTCTCCTTTGGTCAGGACGGCACATTTCTTGTCGCACATCGAGCACGATTGGGACAGCCCCGTATATGGCCACTTGTTGAAAGACCTATCTCAGCATCATCGGCTGCTGCGCTACGACCTTCGCGCCAACGGGCTTTCCGACTGGAACGTCGAGGACATCTCGCTGGAGGCATTTGTCACCGACCTGGAAACTGTGGTCGATGCCGCCGGTCTCGAGCGATTTGCGCTGATGGGCAACTCGATGGCCGCCCCGGTGTCCATTGCCTATGCGGCCAGGCACCCCGAGCGCGTGACTCACCTGGTTCTGTACGGGGCCTATGCCCAACGCGTACACGACGACGCGGAGATTCAGGCACAGGTGGTCCTGGTAAAGGCTTGGTGGGGGAAAAGCAACCCGGCGCTGCAACAGATGTGGACCACCACACTGATGCCAGACGCAACGCCCGAAGAACAGAACTGGTTAAATGATATGCAGCGAGTGAGCCAATCAGCCGAAAATACGGCGCGCATCTTGCTGGCGATCAATGCGATCGATGTCAGCGCACTCTTGAGCACGATACGTGTTCCCACATTGGCAATGCATGCGCGCGAGGACGCCGTCATCCCGCTTGAAGCAGGCAGAAGCGTCGCGGCTTCCATCCCCGGTGCACGCTTCGTGCTGCTCGAGGGTCGCAATCACGTGATCCTCGAGCACGATCCGGCTGCGGCTCGCTTCAAGGAAGAGGTACTGGCGTTTCTGCGCGAGTGAGTTCCCGCGGCGTAGTGTCTCGGGTATTCCTCACACGGTGACCTTGAGCAACTGGTAGAGCCCGCCGAACATGGTGTTCTTCTCGAGGGCGGCGATCTTTCTCGTTGCGGGAAACCACTCGGTCACGTCATGCCGCCACAGATCGAGGGCGAAGGGTTCGAGCGTTCTTAGGATTCCCGTCATCGGCAGATAAAACGGGTGCAGCGGATGCGGGCGGTGATAGTCGACGATGACGAGTTGCCCCCCCGGCTTAATCACACGCAACGCCTCCGCGATCGTAGCGCGGCGCACGCTCTCCGGCTGTTCGTGCAACAGGAAGAAAAGCAATGCGCGGTCGTGCGAACCGGATTCAAGATCGAGCGCAGCGCTGTCGCCATGAATGAGGTTGACGCCGCAGTCAGGTGGCAGCTTGCGCGCCAGGTTCTCCAGCTGAATCGGCAGAATATCGACCACGTCGAGGCTCGCGTCCTTGGCCAGCCGTGAAAGCAGTCGGCTTGTCAGGTTTCCGTAGACGCAGGCGATCTGTAACGTGCGCCCGTCGAGTCGCTGACCGAGTGCATTGAGCGCAGCGTCGCGCAGACGTCCAAAATTTCCCCAGAGGATGAGATTCACCAGCCACTGGCGCTCGAACAGATGCACGGCCCGCGGATGCAGATAGGCCCACCAGTAGGTTCTTGCCAGATAGTCCGGTACTGCTACCTCTTCACGCGGCAAACTTCGCATCTCCAATCGCACGGCCTGCCATCGGCGCGCGATGCTTTGCACCTATTCGGTTAGGACCGCAGGCTAACACGCAATTCATTATCAGCGTGGCGTCAGTCAGAGGTGCAATCGTGGGTTCCACCTACGCGCCTAGCAACGGTCTTTGGGGTTGGTGGGCCATGTAGGACTCGAACCTACAACCAACGGATTAAGAGTCCGCTGCTCTACCAATTGAGCTAATGGCCCGTCTCGGCGGGATCGGTCGCGAGGGCGCGCATTCTACCCACCGTCGCGAACCTTGGGTATAGCTTCTGTTTGCGCGCCACTTAGCGGACCCTCTGCAGGGCGGCGCTCTTCGCTTCGATCACCGTCATTAGTTCGCTCCAAGACTTCGCGAACGAGGCGGCACCATCCTTCTGCAGTCGCGCCGCGAGGGCATCGATGTCGATGCCGGCCGCCGCGAACTCGGCAAGGACCTCCTCGCAGTCGCCCCCATCGGCAGGGATCAGCGAACTCTGGCCCAGATCGTGCAGCTCTTGGGTCGCTTTCATGCTGTCACTCCTTGAGGGCCTCGTTCACGATCTCCTGCGCCTCGAGCAGGATGGCGTCGAGGTGAGCGGAATCCTTGAAGCTCTCGGCGTAGATCTTGTAGATGTTCTCGGTGCCTGACGGCCGTGCCGCAAACCAACCGCTCGCGGCCGTCACCTTGAGGCCACCGATAGGAGCGTCGTTGCCGGGCGCCCGGGTGAGCTTGCCCGTGATCGGCTCGCCCGCCAGCGTCGACGCCGCGACCGCGTCCGGCGAAAGCTTGGCGAGTCGAGCCCTCTGCTCGGGGAAGGCCGGTGCATCGATCCGCCTGTAGCGGGACGCGCCGAACCTAGAAACGAGCTCGCGATAATGCTCACCCGGCTCGAGACCCGTGCGTGCAGTCATCTCGGCAGCGAGCAGGTTCATGATCAGACCGTCCTTGTCGGTCGTCCAGACGCTGCCGTCGCGGCGCAGAAAACTGGCTCCTGCGCTCTCTTCACCTCCGAAGCAGCACGAGCCGTCGAAGAGGCGCGGCACGAACCACTTGAAGCCCACAGGAACCTCGAAGAGCCGCCGGCCGCAATCACTCACCACACGGTCGATCATGCTGCTCGACACCAGCGTCTTGCCGACAACGGCGTTCTCCGGCCAGTTGGGGCGATGCGTGAGGAGATAGCGGATGGCGACGGCGAGATAGTGATTGGGATTCATGAGCCCCGCCGACGGGGTAACGATCCCGTGCCGGTCGGCATCCGGGTCATTCGCGAAGGCCACCCGATACCGATCCTTGAGGCCGACGAGTCGCGCCATCGCGTAGGGGCTGGAGCAGTCCATGCGGATCGCGCCGTCGTGATCCACCGTCATGAAGGAGAACGTGGGATCGACCCTGTGATTCACCACGTTGATGTCGAGGTGGTAAACGCTGTTGATGGGCTCCCAGTAATGCACAGCGGCGCCACCGAGCGGATCTACCGCGAGCTTGAGCCCGGCGTCGCGGATCGCATCCATGTCGAGGACATTGCGCAGATCATTCACGTACGGCAGGACGAGATCCTGCACGTGCAGGTTGGCCGCGCGCATCGCGCTCGTGAGCGGCAGCCGTTTCACCCCGGCATTGTCGTGTTCCAGAAGGTCGTTGGCGCGGTCCTGGACCCAGCGAGTCACTTCGGTGCCGGCGGGCCCGCCGTCCGGTGGGTTGTACTTGAAGCCGCCGTCCTGCGGTGGATTGTGGGAGGGGGTAATGACGATTCCGTCAGCGAGGTGCTGCGTGCGGCCGCGGTTGTACGCCAGGATGGCTCGCGAGATCACCGGCGTCGGCGTCACACCGTCGTCCTTCTGGATCACGGTCTCCACCCCGTTCGCCACGAGGACTTCGAGGGCCGTGCGCTCAGCGGGACGCGACAGCGCATGGGTGTCCTTACCGAGGTAGAGCGGCCCGTCGATGTGCTGCCCGCGCCGGTAGTCACAGATGGCCTGGCTCATGGCGAGGATATGGGCTTCAGTGAACGAGCCGTTGAGAGATGAGCCGCGGTGGCCGCTGGTGCCGAAGCTGACGCGCTGAGCAGGATCCTCGAGATTCGGCTTGCGCTCGAAATACTCGTGCTCGAGCCGCGCCAAGTCGACCAACATGTCCTTCGACGCCGGCTTGCCCGCCAAAGGTGACAGCGTCCTAGGTGTCAGTACCTGCGTCGAGGTCGCATCACGTCTGATCACTCAGCCCCCCCGCCGTTCGTAAAGCATATAGGCCTGCACACGGTATCAGTCTCGCTTGTCGATTGGGTCGTTCCAGCGCTTCAGCGCGGGAATGCCCTGGTAGTAACTCAGAATGCTCAGCGTGGACGTGTCGAGAAGTAAGTGACGTCCATGCGCCGGCGCTAGTCCGACCCAGCGCGCTGCGAAGACGCGGAAAAGATGACCGTGCGCGAACAGGGCGACACGACCCGCGACCGCCAGCACCCTCCTGATCAGCCGATCGACCCGCACCCCGACCTGCTCCGGGCTCTCGCCCCCCGGACAACCGTCGACGAAGATCATCCACCCCGGTGCGCTGTGCTGGATCTGTTCGGACGTCAGGCCCTCGTACTCACCATAGTTCCACTCCATCAGGTCCCGATCGATCTGCATCTCCTTTCCTAACCCTGCCAGTTCGCACGTGCGCCGCGCACGCTGCAGAGGGCTCGAAAGAACCAGGGCGAACTCCGTCGTGGAAAAGAGCGGCTCGAGCAGCTTCGCTGCTCTGCGGCCGTTCTCCGTCAACGGAAGATCGGTAACTCCCGTGTGCCGCCCGGAAAGACTCCATTCGGTCTCGCCATGGCGGACAAGGTAGACCTCGCTGAGTTGCGGAGGTTGCTGCGCCATCTCATTTCTCTGCGCCGCAGCGGGCGCGGTCAGACATTGTCGCCTTCGGTCGAGGTGCCGCGAGCGCCCGTTTTCCCAACCCAGCTCCAGCCGGTGATCTCCGGCATGTCCTCGCCGTGCATCTCGATGTACTGCTTGTGCTCGATCAGCTTGTCGCGGATGGCCTGCTTGAAGTAGGCGGCACGCGCGCCCAGTTGCGGCACGCGATCGATTACATCGCGGGCGAGACTGAAGCGATCGAGGTTGTTGAGCACGACCATGTCGAACGGTGTGGTCGTGGTGCCCTCCTCCTTGTAGCCGCGCACGTGCAGGTTCTTGTGATTCGTGCGCCGGTAGGTCAAGCGATGAATCAGCCACGGATACCCGTGGAAGGCAAAGATGATCGGCTTGCCCTTGGTGAACAGGAAATCGAACTCGGCGTCAGTGAGACCGTGTGGGTGCTCTTCTGCGGGCTGCAGCCGCATCAGGTCTACAACGTTGATCACGCGGATCCTGAGCTCCGGCGCATGGCGATGCAGCAGCTGCACGGCAGCGAGCGTCTCGAGCGTGGGCACGTCGCCGCAGCACGCCATGACCACGTCGGGCTCGCCGCCCCGGTCATTGCTGGCCCACTCCCACATCCCGATACCGGCTGTGCAGTGCTTGATCGCCTGGTCCATGTTGAGCCACTGCGGAGCCGGCTGTTTGCCCGCCACGATCACGTTCACACAGTTGCGGCTGCGCAGGCATTGGTTCGTGATCCACAGCAGCGTGTTCCCATCCGGGGGCAGGTAGACGCGGATCACCTCCGCCTTCTTGTTGACCACGTGATCGATGAAGCCCGGATCCTGGTGGCTGAAGCCATTGTGATCCTGCCGCCAGACGTGGGAGCTCAGAAGGTAGTTGAGCGACGCAATCGGGCGCCTCCACGGAATGTGATTGCACACCTTCAGCCACTTGGCGTGCTGGTTGAACATGGAGTCGATGATGTGGATGAAGGCCTCGTAGCAGCTGAAGAAACCGTGCCTGCCCGTGAGCAGGTAGCCCTCCAGCCACCCCTGGCACTGATGTTCCGAGAGCACTTCCATCACTCGGCCGTCGGGCGCGAGGTGGTCGTCCTCTGGCAGGATCTCGGCCACGAAGCAGCGATTCGTGACCTCGAGGATGTCCTGCCAGCGGTTGGAGTTGTTCTCGTCAGGACTAAAGATGCGGAAATTCTTCTGATCCAGATTCAGCTTCATCACGTCGCGCAAATACTTTCCCTGCAGGCGAGTGGCCTCGGCCGACACTGCGCCCGGGTTGCGGACTTCGATCGCGTACTCGCGGAAGTCGGGCAGTCGCAGGTCCTGAAGCAGTAGACCGCCGTTGGCGTGCGGGTTGGCGCTCATACGCCGCTCGGCTCTTGGCGCGAGCTCCGCGAGCTCGGGCTTGAGCTTACCCGTCGCGTCGAAGAGCTCTTCGGGACGATAACTGCGCATCCATCGCTCGAGGATGGCGATGTGCTCGGGCTTATCCATGTCACCTATCGGGACCTGGTGGCTGCGCCAGTAACCCTCACAGAGCTTGCCATCGATCTCGCGCGGGCAGGTCCAGCCCTTCGGCGTGCGTAGCACGATCATCGGCCAGGTCGGCCTCGCCTGGATGCCGCGCTCGCGCGCATCGGCCCAGATCTGGTGGATGTCGCCGATGACTTGCTCGAACGTTGCAGTCATCTCTCGGTGCATCGCCATGGGCTCATCACCCTCGACAAAGTAGGGCTCGTAGCCATATCCCTCCATCAGTTTTGCAAGCTCCTCCTTCGGGATGCGGGCCAGGAAGCAGGGGTTGGCGATCTTGTAGCCGTTCAGGTGCAGGATCGGCAGCACGCACCCGTCGCGAGCCGCATTGAGGAATTTGTTCCCGTGCCACCCTGTCGCCAGCGGGCCGGTCTCGGCCTCGCCGTCTCCGACGACGCACGCCACGATCAAATTCGGGTTGTCGAAGGCCGCACCGTATGCGTGAGATAGCGCGTACCCGAGCTCGCCCCCTTCGTGGATCGAGCCGGGAGTCTCCGGCGCCACGTGGCTGGGGATGCCGCCCGGAAAGCTGAACTGCTTGAACAGCCGTTTCATTCCCTCCTCATCCTGGCTGACGTTCGGGTACACCTCGCTGTAGGTCCCCTCGAGGTAGGCGTGTGCGACCAGCGCCGGACCGCCGTGGCCGGGGCCGATGACGTAGATCATTTCGAGGTCATGCTTCCTGATGACCCGGTTCAGGTGCACGTAAAGAAAGTTAAGGCCGGGCGTCGTGCCCCAATGTCCGAGCAGGCGTGGCTTGATGTGCTCGCGCGCGAGCGGCTGGCGCAGCAGCGGGTTGTCGAGCAGGTAAATCTGGCCTACCGAAAGGTAGTTCGAGGCGCGCCATAGCGCGTCCAGTTTGTGGATCTCGGCTTCAGAAACAGCAGCGGGAATCACGTGAGAGACCCGAAGATGGGGTGGACGATGGGACTCGAACCCACGACGGCCGGAATCACAATCCGGGGCTCTACCAACTGAGCTACGTCCACCACTGACGGGCCATTGATCAGCAACATTAACAACTGGCGCGCCCGGCAGGACTCGAACCTGCGACCCTCGGCTTAGAAGGCCGATGCTCTATCCACTGAGCTACGGGCGCAGCCGATCGCACAATAGCCGGCGTGTCGGGGTGCGTCCACGCGGCCAGGTAGAGGTGGTCGGGGCGAGAGGATTCGAACCTCCGACCCTCTGCTCCCAAAGCAGATGCGCTACCAGACTGCGCCACGCCCCGATCGATCTACCGCCCTGCACGGGGGCGGGAATCATACGGAGCGCCCCCAGGTGGGTCAATTTCGTGAGCCACCTGGCCCGCTTCCTAGTTTCTGCGCCAGGTCGTGCCCTTCGGTCCATCCTCGAGCAGGATGCCGGCTGCTGCGAGCTGGTCGCGAATCCGATCCGATTCCTTCCAGTTCTTCACCCGGCGCGCTTGGACCCGGGCCTGGATCAGCTCCTCGATCTGCTCATCGCCGAGCGTGCCGTATCCAGGCGTGCCCGACGCTTGCTTGAACCACTGCTCCGGTTCGCTGCACAGCACGCCCAGAATGCCGCCGAGCTCCTGCATCTGCCCCGCCAGCGTGCTCGCCTCAGACACGCGCCCTTCTGCCTTGGCGGTGTTCAACTCGCGCGCGAGCATCTGCAGCACGGCGAACGCTTCCGGTGTATTGAAATCGTCACTCATCGCCGCTCGGAACCGTTGTAGCGCCGCGCCATTCGGGGCGGGCGTGGTGGCTTGCACGCCTCGCAGCGCCGTGTAGAGCCGATCGAGCGCCGCCCGTGCCTGCTGCAGGTTCTCCTCGCTGTAGTTGATCGGCGCGCGGTAGTGAGTCGAGAGCAAGAAGTAGCGCACCACTTCCGGTGGATGGACCTTGAGCACATCACGGATCGTGAAGAAGTTCTCGAGTGACTTCGACATCTTCTCGTCGTTGATGCGCACGAAGCCGTTGTGCATCCACACGTTCACGAACGGCGTGTCGAACGCGCCGCAGGATTGGGCGATCTCGTTCTCATGGTGCGGGAACTTGAGATCGACACCGCCGCCGTGAATGTCGAAGTGCCGTCCCAGCACGTGCGTTGACATCGCCGAGCATTCGATGTGCCATCCCGGTCGTCCCGGACCCCAGGGCGACTGCCACGACGGCTCGCCCGGCTTCGCAGCCTTCCACAGTACGAAATCGAGCGGGTCACGCTTCGCCGCATCGATTTCGACACGCGCACCGGCGCGCAGATCCTTGAGCTGCTTGCCCGAGAGCCTGCCATATCCGGGAAAGCTGCTTACCGAATACAGTACATCGCCATCTGCCGCTACGTAGGCGTAGCCCTTCTTTACCAGGCGCTCGACCATGTCGATGATCGCGGGCAGATGTTGAGTCGCGCGCGGCTCGTGGTCGGGCCGCAGCATCCCGAGGGCAGTGCAATCCTCGTCCATGGCGCGGATGAAGCGCGCGGTGAGCGCATCGATCGGCTCGTTGTTCTCCGCCGCGCGCTTGATGATCTTGTCGTCAATGTCGGTGATGTTGCGGACGAAATTCACCGCGTAGCCGAGCGAGCGCAGATAGCGCACGACTGTATCGAAGACGACCAGCATGCGGCCGTGGCCGATGTGACAGTAGTCGTAGACGGTGATGCCGCAGATATACAGGCCGATGCGGCCGGGCTGCAGCGGTACGAATTCGTCCTTGGTGCCCGTGAGCGAGTTGTGGATCTTGAGCGGTTGCATGTTCAGTGCGGCTTCGACCAGATTTCGAGGCGCCGGCGCACGGTATCGAGGGGCAGCAGCTTGAGAAGCGGTGCGAGCTCTGGACCGTGCAAGCGCCCAGTGAGTGCGAGGCGCAACGGCATGTAGAGTTCCGGCCCTTTGCGCCCGGTCGCCACCTTGAGGCTGGCGCCGAGGGCCTTCAAGTCCTGGCCGTGCTGGTCGAGCGCGTTCACCGCTTCACGGAAGAAGTCGGTGCCCGCCTCGCTGACAATATGTCGATCCGCATCGCTGAGCGGCGGTAGTTCTTCGTACAGCACGCTGATCCAGGGCAGTATGTCCTGCGGCAGCACGACGTTGTGACGCACCAGCTCGACGAATTCCTGGGCGCGCCCCACGTCGAGCCTTGCCGCAAGAGTCGGCCGCAGCCATTCGACCAGAGCGCCGATCGGGGTGCGCGCCAGCGCTTCCTTCTGCCAGTGCACCAGCTGTGTCTCATCGAAACGGGCGGGAGCGCGTCCCAGGTGATCGAGCCGAAAATGCTCCGGCATGGCTTCAAGCTCGAGCCAGCCCTCCTGGTCAGAGGTATGCCCGAGCCTGAATAGATGATTGACGATGGCCTGGGGCAGAAAGCCACGTTCGCGAAACTCGCGCACGCTCACACTGCCGTGACGCTTGGAGAGCGGTGCGCCATCCATGCCGGTGAGCAGCGCCACATGCCCGTACTGCGGAACACCGAAACCCAACGCCTCGAGCAGGAGGATCTGTCGCGGCGTATTGGTCAGGTGGTCCTCGCCGCGCAGCACGTGCGTTACCTGCATCAGCGCGTCATCGAGTGCGTTGCAGAAGAAAAAAGCTGCATTTCCATCCGCGCGGCGCACGATGAAATCGCCGATGTCGTCGGTGGCGAAGCGCTGCGGGCCGCGCACGAAGTCGAGGAACTCGACCACTCGTCCTGGCGGAATGCGAAACCGTAGGCTCGGCTGCAGCCCGCGGGCGACGCGTTCCGCGCGCTCGAACTGGGACAGATCACGGCAGGTTCCGGCGTAGCGTGGGGGACGCCCGGCCGCGAGCTGCGCGCGACGCGAGACTTCGAGCTCGAGCGGGGTGCAGAAGCACGGGTACACCAGCCCAGTCGTATCGAGTCGCGCAAAATGCTGCGCGTACAGCTTTCCGCGCTGTGACTGACGATAGGGTGCGTGGGGTCCGCCTCGGTCCGGGCCCGCGTCCCATTCGAGCCCAAGCCAATGAAGATCGTCGATGAGCTCACCGAGATAGCGCTCGGCGCTGCGCTCCAGATCCGTGTCTTCGATTCGCAGCAGGAACTTCCCGCCGAGCCGGCGCGCCAGCAGGAAGTTGAAGAGCGCCGTGCGTGCATTGCCGAGATGCAGAGAACCCGTGGGGCTCGGCGCAAAGCGTGTGGCGACGACCTGCGTCATGGTTGGTATGTTACTCACTCCTAGCCCGGCGGGCCCGGCTTCCTTACACTTGCAACCCTACCGACACGGGTTCACGCATGAAGCATCTCGCTCCGTTTCTTCTGCTGCTTTTCGCCTGCGCTGCGCTCGGCGAGGACCCTGCAGCACCTGCGTCCAAACCGGCGCCGCGCGTACGCTTCGAGACCACGATGGGCAATTTCGTCATCCGGCTCGATCCGGTGCGCGCGCCGCTCACGGTGGAAAATTTTCTGCGCTACGTCCGCGAAGGGCAGTACGAAGGCGTGCTGTTTCACCGCGTGATCGCCAACTTCATGGTGCAAACAGGCGGCTACGATACGAACTACGAGCTGAAGCCGGTGCGTGGCACTGTCGTCAACGAGTCGGGCAACGGTCTGCCCAACCGTCGCGGCGCAGTGGGGATGGCGCGCGCTGAAGGGCCGCACTCGAGCACCTGCCAGTTCTACATCAACCTCGCCGACAATCCAGACCTCAATCCACTGCCAACCCGCTGGGGATACGCGGTCTTCGGGGAGGTTATACAAGGCATGGATGTGGTCGATCGCATCGGCAATTCCGCCACCGGCGCCGTCGGTCCCTTCAAGGAAAGCGCGCCGCTCAAGCCAATCGCCATCCAGAAGGCGGTCCTGCTCGAGTAGTCCACCATGAAGACGCTGTTCGTCTCGGACCTGCACCTCGACGCTCAGCATCCTGAGATCACGCGCCAGTTTCTATTCTTCCTGGAAGGCGAGGCGCGTCAGGCTGAAGCGCTCTACATCCTGGGCGATCTGTTCGAAGTGTGGATCGGCGACGACGATCCGGACCCGGAGAAAAGGCGCGTGCTGGGGGGCCTCAAGGCGCTGACGGCATCTGGCGTGCCCTGCTACGTCATGCACGGAAACCGGGACTTCCTGCTCGGCACGCGCTTCTGTGCCGACACCGGCTGCCGCCTGCTGGAAGACCCGACCATCATCAGTCTGCATGGCGAGCGCGTCCTGACGATGCACGGCGATGCGCTGTGCACCGACGATCACGGCTACCAGAGGTTGCGCGCCATGGTGCGCGATCCGGGCTGGCAGGAGATGTTTCTCGCGTTGAGCCATCAGCAGCGGCAGATGCTGGCGGAACAGGCGCGCGCCGGCAGCAAGGTGCACATCGCGCAGGCCATGAGCGCGATCATGGACGTGAATCCGCAGGCAGTGCTTGCGGCGATGAGAGCGGCCGGGGTCAAGCTGCTGTTACATGGTCACACGCACCGGCCCAACGTCCATCGCTTCGATCTGGACGGGACGCAGGCCGCCCGCATCGTGCTCGGCGATTGGTACGAGCAGGGCAGCGTGCTGCGCTGGGACGAGAAAGGATTCGAGCTGCAGAGCCTTCGCCGGCATTGAGCTCAGCCGCCAGCTCCGCTCCCTAGGCGGGTGCATCGCGCTCGAGCCGGGCCTCGAGGTAGAGCGTGTGCGGATCCGGGTTGCGGTAATAGGGCGCGATCGGTCGAAAGCCCAGCGAGGCATAGATCGCCTGTGCCGACTGCATCGTCGGCAGCGTGTCGAGCCGCATGCGCCTGTAACCGCACTCGACCGCCTGCTGCATGATCGCGCGCGCCAGCGCGACGCCAAGGCCCTGACCGCGGAAGTCCGGGCGCACCCACAGACGTTTCATCTCACATACCTGCAGCTCGAACGGCCGCATCGCAACGCAGCCTGCCGCTGCATCTTCGATCCACGCGAGCAAGAGCGCGCCGCGCGGTGCGGCGTAAGCGCCCGGCAGCTCCTCCAGCTCACGCTCGAAATGCTGAAACTCCAGGTCGATGTTGAGCCAAGCGGCGTATTCAGTGAACAACGTACGCACGACATCGAGCGCGGAGGGGTCGGCGGGGATGATTCGGGCGGCCACGACGGACCGATACGAGGTCCCTACTGGATCGCAGGGACGCCGGAATGGAATCGAAACTGCGGATCGGGCGTGCCGATGAGCTCCGCCTCGAGGTCGGCCAGCTCGTCCCTCCTGCGAGTGATCTCGCCTGCTCTCTCCACTCCCGCAGCGCGCGCGGCCAGCTGCAGGTAGAGCCTGAAGTGACGGGCCTCCGATGCGGCGAGTGCCGCGTAGAAGGATCGCAGCGGCTCCTGCAGGTGCGGCGCGAGAGCGGCGAAGCGTTCGCAGGAGCGCGCCTCGATGAGCGCCCCGCAGATCAGCAGGTCGAGGCGCCGTCCCGGCTCGCGTAGCCGCACGGCCCGGCGCAGGGCCTCGGCATACCGACCGGGCTTCATTCTTCGGTACGCCACCTTCAGCTGCGACAACACACGTTGTACCTGGTCGAAGTGGCGCAGTTCCTCGCGAGCGAGCCGCGACAGCTCGGAGGTGAGCGCTGAATCATCCGCATAGGTGAAGATCAGACTAAGGGCGGTTGAAGCCGCTTTCTTCTCACAGTTCGCGTGATCCAGGAGCAATTCCTGCCACTGCATTCGGGCAGCATCGATCCAGGTCGCGGGGGTCGGCGTACGCAGCAGCTCGAAGGGATCCGGAGCGAGGTGATCCTCGGGCTTCAGCGACACCGCCACACTCAAGCCTCGGCAACGGCCTGCTGGACCGGTTCGGCATTCAGGGCATCGATTGCCCGGGTCAGCTCTTCGGCGCTCTGAAAGCGGTCGCGCGGCTCTTTCGCCAGGAGCTTATGCACCAGCGGCTCGAGGTAGGCCATCTCCTCCTCGAGCGATGGCAGCGGTGCGTGGCTGTGCTTGTAGATCACGGCCATCGGCGTACCGGCGAGATAGGGTTTCTTGCCCATGAGCATCTCGAAAAAGATGACTCCCAGGCTGTAGAGATCGCTGCGCTCGTCCACTTCGGCACCGTGGCCCTGTTCCGGGCTCATGTAATACGGCGTACCGAAAATCTCTCCGGTGGCAGTGATCTCCGCGTCGAGCTTGAGCTGCTTGGCGAGACCGAAGTCGATCAAGGCGAGTGAACCATTGGGTCGCAACATGACGTTACCGGGCTTGAGGTCGCGGTGCAGGACGCCGACACTGTGAATCGCGTGCAGTGCGGCCGCCATCTGCCGCAGATACACGAGTGCCTGCGCTGGCGTCACCTTCTGCCGCATCCGTGCACGCAGGTCGCCGGCCGCAAAGTATTCCATCGCGATGTACGCGTGATCGTCGGCGATGCCGAGATCGTAAATGCGCACCACGTTCGGGTGCTCGACCTTCGAGACCACCTCGTACTCCTGCAGGAAGCGGTCAAAGGTGCCACGGCCTTCGGCAACGTCCGGAACCTGGCTCAGCACCTTGAGCACGACGAGGGCGCCGACGCGCTCGCTCTCGGCCAGGTACACAGTGGAAATGGCGCCATTTGCGATCGTCCGCACGTAGCGCTGGCCGCGAATGGTGACGCTGCCGAAGCGGTAAGCCTGCTGCGCCTGGGCCGTGCCGCGCAGCAGGGTCAACTGGCGCTTGCGTTTGCGGGTCGCCTCGCGCAGGGCGCCGATGAAACGACGATGATCGATCTTGGTCTTGCTGAGGCACACTTCGGCGCCGGCCCGCAGCGCGGGTAGCACGACAGCGTCCTCGCTCGAGGGCGTGAGAAAGATGATCGGCGGAAAACCGGGGCGCGAGCTCAAGTCCGCGAGCCACTCCAGTCCCTTCTCGGCGCCGAGATCCTGGTCAAGGATCACGGCCTCGTAACCGGCTGCAGTGAATTCCGCGGCCGGCTTGCCGTCGGTGACCGGATCGTGCTCCGTGATCGCGGCATCCGGCCATTCGGTCGTGATGTGGTGACGCAGAAGCTGGCGAAACACCGCCTCGTCGTCGATAAGGAGAAGTCTGACCGTCATGCGCCGCGATCCGGATGCGCGCGTCGAGCGCCGGCGCATTCAATCACATCGCACTGCGCCGCGCGAATGTGATGGCCATCACACTTGCTTGATGCCGAGCACCAGGTCGCCGACGTTGGTTCCGGTAGGCCCGGAATGCACCAAGTCACCTGAAGCCTCCAGGAAAGCGCCAGAATCGGCCCTGGCGAGGCAATCATCGGCATCGAGGCCGCTCAGGGTCCCGCGCTCTATCGTCTCACTGTCCACGATCGCGCCAGCATCCGGCGTAGGCCCATCGGTGCCGTCCGTTCCGGCCGCAAGCAGCATCAGCTCCTCGTGCGACACCAGCAGCCGTGCAGCAGCCAGAGCCAGGTGCTGATTGCGTCCGCCGCGGCCGGGCTTGGCGGGCAGGCGCACCGTCGATTCGCCGCCCCAGATGCGCAGCCCGCTCGGGCCCATCTTCAGTTCGTGACAGAAACCGGCCGCCAGCTCAACGGCATCGCCCGCAAAGCGCCGCGATCCCTTCTGGGTTGCCAGGCCGGCCGCGCGCCCGGCCTCCTGCGCGGCCGCGAGAGCATCGTCCAGCGTTGCAATCACGTGCCGCTGGATCGAGGGCACCGCAAGCGCGTCACGCGGCGCGGCGTGCCGGGCGAGAAGTGCGTTGAGCCAGGGCGGCAGATTTGTCGGCAACCGTTCGAGCACGGGCTCGCCCACCAGGCCCGAGCCGATCAGGCTCGGATCATCGCCTGGCACATCAGAGATCAGCAGGGCCAGAACCTCGCGGCCCGCCACGTGGCTCAGGAGACGTCCACCTTTGATAAGCGAAAGCCGTTTGCGAATCGAGTTGATCGCGGCGATGTCGTAGCCGCCCGCCAGCGCCCAGTCATTCACGCGTCGCAAGTCGGCGAGGCCCAGGCCGTCAGGCAAGACCTCGACCAGGCTCGAGCTGCCACCCGATATGAGAAACAGGAGGCGCCGGCCCGCTGGCAAAGAATTGAGCAATTCCAGCACGCGTTCACCTGCCGCCAGGGACTGTGTGTCGGGCAGCGGGTGACCGGCGACCCCCTGTTCGACCTGCGGCTTTGAATCGAGCTCGGCCGGGAAATGGCCGCTCCTGGATATCGTCAGCGCGTGCGCGACCTGTGATCCGAGCGCATCAATGGCGCCGAGTGTCATGGCTGGCGCCGCCTTGCCGATCGCGATTACTTCCCAGGGATCACCCACCGGCAAATCGGCCAGCGCCTCGCGCACGCGCCGGCGGCCGTCGACCGCCGCTACTGCCTGCTGCCAAATGCTGAGCAGGAGCGCGCGCCCGTTACTCATGCGAACCCGGGGAAGGTGCGCCGCCGTACCGGCGCCGAAGACACCGATCAGACCGGCCGGACGGCGCGCAGTGTGCGACGACGTTCCGCCCGCCGCCGCGATTTGGCTTCGTCGGAGCGCTCGCTCTGAAGTCGTGCGAGGTACTCCGGCGTGACATCTCCCGTGACGTACTCACCGGAGAAGCAGGAAGTGTCGAATTCCTCGATCTTCGCGTTGTCGTGACGCACCGCGTGCACCAGGTCGTCGAGGGTCTGGTAGATGAGCCAGTCCGCGCCGATGATCGCGGCGACTTCTTCTTCCGTGCGTCCGGCGGCCACGAGTTCCGAGGTGGCCGGCATGTCGATGCCGTAGACGTTCGGAAAGCGCACCGGCGGGGCTGCGGAGGCGAAATAGACCTTGCGGGCGCCCGCCTCGCGTGCCATCTCGATGATCTGCGCCGAGGTCGTGCCACGCACGATCGAATCGTCCACCAGCAGCACGTTCTTGCCGCGAAACTCCAGGTCGATGGCGTTGAGCTTGCTGCGTACCGATTTCTCGCGCTGCTCCTGCCCCGGCATGATGAAGGTGCGGCCGATGTAGCGGTTCTTGATGAAGCCCTCGCGGTACTTCACGCCAAGAAGCTGCGCGACCTGCACCGCGCTGGTGCGGCTGGTATCCGGAATCGGAATCACGACGTCGATGTCGTGCTCTGGGCGCGCGCGCCGGATCTGCTCGGCGAGACGCTCGCCCATCCGCAGTCGGGACTTGTAGACCGAGATGTTGTCGATGATCGAGTCGGGCCGCGCGAAATACACGTACTCGAAGATGCACGGCGTGTGCCGCGCGCCGGCGACGCACTGCTGCGCGTAGAAGCGCCCCTGCTCGTCGATGAAGACGACCTCGCCGGGTGCCACGTCGCGCAAGAGCTCGAAACCAAGCATGTCCAGGGCGACACTCTCGGACGCCAGCATGTACTCCGGACCCCTGCTGGTGTCGCGCCGGCCGATCACCAGTGGCCGGATGCCGTGCGGATCGCGGAAACCGAGCACACCGTGGCCGATGATCATCGCAACCACGGCGTAGCCGCCGCGGCAGCGGCGATAGACGGCGCTGAGCGCGGCGAAGACGTCGGCCGGAGTGACGCGTGGCGTGCCGACGCGCTGCAGCTCAGAGGCGAACACGTTGAGCAGCACTTCGGAGTCGGATTCGGTGTTGAGGTGGCGGCGATCCTCGCGCACCAGGACTTCGGCAAGCTCCGCGAAGTTGGTGAGATTGCCGTTGTGAGCGAGGCAGATGCCGTAAGGCGCGTTCACGTAGAAGGGCTGCGCCTCGGAGGCGCTGTCACAACCGGCCGTCGGGTAACGCACGTGGCCGATGCCCGCATTGCCCTTGAGCTGCAGCATGTGCCGCTGCTGGAACACGTCGCGCACCAGGCCGCTGCCCTTGCGCTGGAACAGCTCGCCTTCCTGCGAGGTCATGATGCCCGCCGCATCCTGCCCACGGTGCTGCAGGACTGTCAGGGCATCGTAGATGCGCTGGTTCACCGCGGACGTACCGACGATACCGACGATGCCACACATTTGCTGTCGCTCCCGTAGTTACCGCGCTTCAGGCAGTTCCACGTCGTCCGCGATCGAGCGCACCCACTCGCCGACAACGTTGGCGTACGGCAGGAGCGCCGACCGCTTCCACCAGGATTCCTCGTCCAGCTGCACCAGCTTGCCGAGGATCGCAAACAACCCCACGATGATTGCCCCGCGCAGGAAGCCAAACAATATGCCCAGCAATCGGTCCATCGACCCGAACGGCGAGTAGTGCGCGAAGCGGGTCACGATGAACCCGATCACGACCCCGATCAGCACGACCGAGATCAAAATGATCAGTCGCGCCACCCAGACCCGCACCTGGTCGTGCCCCAGGAGCCCGCCGAGGTGTGGTTCGAGTACGCTGGAAAAGGTCCAGGCCAGCCACACTCCGAGAACCCACGCCGCCACCGAGATCGCCTCGCGCATGAAACCGCGCCAGGCGCCGATCAGGCAGGAAACCGCTATCACGCTGACAATGATCCAATCGGCGCCGTTCATGCAGAATCAGCAGCTCCTCCATTTCCGGGAAGGCGCGCATTCTAGCTGAACTTGCAGGATCGAACCGAAGCGCCGGCCGGCCGGTCAGGCAAACCCCGATCCGGTTCTCATTCCGCACTGGGTGGCGCGTACATATGTGGGCGCATGCGCGTTGGATCAGGGCTGAGGCACGATCACGGCGGAATGCCCGTCACGGCGCAGGCGCGCGGCAAGATTCTCGGCTCGGGCTCGCTCCTGCTCCGGGCCGACGCGTACGCGATAACGCGTGCGGCTGCCGGAATCGATGCGCGACACGAATGCCTTGTAACCGCGCGCCTTGAGCTCGTTGGCAAGACGCTGGGCATTGGCCTCGCTTGCAAAGCTGCCAAGTTGGACGGCCCAGGCCGATTCAGCGGCGCCAGAGGCACTGCTCGCTGTCGACACCGCTGCGGGCGGCTTCTGTGTAGTCGCTTTTGCCGGGGCCGGTTGTGCTGAAGCAGGTTCGGGAACCGCTTCGACACTCACCGTCTCGGTCGGCTGGTCGGTTGGAGCAGCGGCAGGCTCGGGCGGTGCCTGCTGAATCCGCGAGGCGGCCGGAGCAGTCTGCGAGGCCGGTGCAGTGAGGTCGATGGTATAGGTCTGCACGGCGCCGCCGTCCCTCGTGCCCGAGCCACGCTCCTCGTGCGGCCCCGTGAGCAGCTCCGGTACTAGCAGCACGATCAGCGCGATCAGGATGAGTGCGCCGATGAGCCTCTCTTTGACTCGTGTCTCCATGGGTTAACGCCCGCGGCGCGCGAGTATAGCGGATGAGCTCGCGGCGCGTTCCAGCCATTCGAGGGCCGGACCGACAGTCTGAAACGATCCGAAGACAACGACGCGATCGCCGGGCAAGGCTTCGCGCTGTGCCATGGCGCATCCTTCGAACACGCTTGCAGCTTCGAAGCAGCGCGCACTCAGCCGCGGCGCGCAGCGCGCCCGTAGTTCAGCGCCGGTCATGCCGCGTGGCCCGCTCGTGGCCACGGTGAACCAAATGTCAACGTGCGCCAGCAGGGGCGCGATCAGCGCAGGCGCATCCTTGTCTTTGAGAACGCCCACGACCGCCAGAGTTCTGCCCTTGGCTGGCAGGGCGCGAAGATTCTCCGCCAGTTGCTCGGTGGCCTGCGGGTTGTGCGCGACATCCAGGATCCACTGTGGATCGCCGGCCCTCACTTCGAATCGTCCCTGCAGCCGCACCGCGCGCAAGCCACGCGCGATCGCGCGTGCGTCAAGGGGCAGTCGAGTGCCGAGTTCCGCGAGCACGGCAACGGCCGCGGCAGCGTTGCCAGGCTGCTGCCGCCCTGCGAGTGCCGGCAACGGCAGCTTGGGCAGCTGCAGGTCGCGACTGACCCATTCCCAGTGATCAGCAAAGGTACGAAATCTGTAATCGACGCCCGGCACCCGCAGCGGTGTGCCGAGAGCGTGCGCAGCCGCAAAGACTGACCGCGGCATGTCTGCACTGCCCAGCACCGCAGGACGCCCGGCGCGAAAGATACCGGCCTTCTCACGCCCGATATCCTCGACCGTGTTGCCCAGCCATTCGCAATGGTCGAGTGCTATCGACGTCAGCAAGGCGACGTCGGCATCGACGATGTTGACGGCATCGAGACGCCCGCCGAGACCGACCTCGAGAACGACCGCATCGAGGGGTTGGCTCTGGAACAGTTGTAGCGCAGCCAGCGTGTTGAACTCGAAGAACGTGAGGCTGCGCTCGCCGCGAACGGCCTCGATGCGCTCGAACGCCGCCATCAGCTCCTCATCGGTGGCCAGCCGCCCCGCGATCCGGATGCGCTCGTTGTAGTGCACCAGGTGCGGCGAAGTGAAGGTGCCGACGCGCAGCCCACCGGCAGCGAGCATCGCTTCCAGCAGCGCGACGCAGGAGCCCTTGCCGTTGGTGCCGCCGACCGTGACGACGGGACAGACGAAAGGCGCCAGCCCGAGATCGGCTGCCACCTGCTGCACGCGTTCCAGACCCAAGTCGATGCTGTGCGGATGCAGATTCTCCTGCCAGCGCAACCAGTCGTCGAGAGCGCGAAACCGCATGCTCACCGGCTAGGAGCCTGCCTGGGTCGTCTCCGGCGCAGCCCCGTTCGCGGGTTTGTTGAGGAGAAGGCGCACCAGCTCCGCGATCCGGTCACGCATGTCACGGCGATCGACGATCATGTCGAGCGCGCCGTGCTCGAGCAGGAATTCGCTGCGCTGGAATCCTTCCGGAAGCGTTTCGCGTACGGTCTGCTGGATCACGCGCGGACCCGCGAATCCGATCAGCGCGCGCGGTTCGCCAATATTGACGTCTCCCAGCATCGCGAGACTCGCGGACACACCGCCCGTCGTCGGATCCGTGAGGACCGATATGAACGGCAGGCGCGCCCTCGCTAGCTGCGCCAGGGCCGCACTGGTCTTTGACATCTGCAGCAGCGAGTACAACGCCTCCTGCATCCGGGCGCCGCCGCTCGCAGAAAAACACACGAAGCCCATGCGATGCTCCAGGCAGTGCTCAACTGCGCGCACGAAGCGCTCGCCGACGACCGAGCCCATCGACCCCCCGAGGAAGCGAAACTCGAACGCCGCGGCCACCACCTCCACGCCCTTGAGCGTACCGGCCATCACGATCAACGCATCCTTCTCGCCCGTGGACTTCTGCGCCTGCGTTAACCGGTCGCGGTAGCGCTTACTGTCGCGGAACTTGAGTGGGTCATCCGGCTCGACACCCGCGGCCAGCTCGCTGGCCGAGCCCGGATCGAGGAACTTGAGCAACCGCTCGCGCGCACCGATGCGGTTGTGATGGCCGCATTTCGGGCACACGTGAATGTTGCGCTCGAGCTCGGCGCGGTAGAGCACTGCATCGCATGCCGGGCACTTGATCCACACGCCTTCCGGCACCGAGCGCGTGCGCCGCTCGGTCTTGATACGCGAAGGCATGATTTTCTCGAACCAGGTCATTCCGGCTCCGATAAAGGGGCGGACCCAAGGGTCCGCATCCGGCTGCCGCGGCATCATAAACGAAGGGGCCCTCGCCCGTTCGGCGGCAGACCGAACTGCTCCGGGTAGCGCACCTCCACCAGGTACAGGCCGCAGGCGGGTGCAGTGGCGGCGCTCAGCCGGCGATCGCGCGCTTCGAGCACTTTGCGCGCCCACCCGACTTCCTCCTCACCGCTACCGATGCGAATCAACAATCCCGCGATGTTGCGCACCATGTGATGCAGGAAGGCATTGGCGCGCACATCGATCGACACCCGATCGCCTTCGCGCGTGATGCCGACCGCCTCCACGCGCCGCACCGGGGTGCGTGACTGGCATTCCGCCGAGCGAAAAGCCGAGAAGTCATGTTCGCCCACGAGCAGGGCGCCAGCCGCCGCCATGCGCTGCTCATCGAGCGCGCGGTGCACCCAGCACGCGCGGTGCCGCTCGAGCGCCGGTCGAGTCGCGCGATTGACGACGATGTAGCGGTACGTGCGCGCCAGCGCTGCATAGCGTGCGTGGAAGGTACCCGGCACTTCTGCCGCCCACTGCACGCTCACATCCTCGGGTAGCTCAGCGGTCGCCCCCAGTGCCCAGGCGCGCGCGGTGCGCACAGCCTGAGTATCGAAGTGAGCCACCTGCCCGAGGGCGTGCACACCCGCATCTGTGCGCCCGGCGCAGGTCAGGCTTACTGGATGGTTGGCGACGCGCGAGAACGCACGCTCGACAACGGCCTGGATCGAGGGGGAATGCGCCTGGATCTGCCAGCCGGCATACGCGCCGCCGTCGTACTCCAGGCCGACTGCAAGCCGGACGGTCGAGGACATTCGCCTGTGGTACTGCGCCGGCGGGCGCGGAGCGTCAGCCCGGCAGCGACTCGATCAGGCGCTGCGCTTCCTGCTTCTGGGTGGCCGAGCCTTCCTGCAGCACCTCTTCGAGAATGCTGCGCGCGCCCTCAGGGTCTCCCATATCCATGTACGCCCGCGCGAGGTCGAGCTTGGTGCCTACCTCGCTCATGGTGACAGGCTCGAGCTCCGGCAGGCCCATCTCGTTGGCTGGAATACGTGCCGTGCCGGTGGGCTCCCGGTCACGATCGTGCTTGACCTCACCGACGTCGAGATCCAGATCCGTCGCGGCGAGGTCCTTGGCACCAAAGACGTCCGTAGCAAAGCGATCTTCCTCTCCGGCGCCCCTGCGCGGCTGCTTGACCGTGTCCGAAGTCAGCGCGGCCTCGAGCCGGTCGAGATCGAGATCCATTTCCGCGCCACCGGTCCGCGGCATCTGCGCCGTGGCATCGGCGTCCGGCCTGCGACGTCGCGCCGTGTCGCCGTCCCCATCGCCGGACAGCGCACGGTTGCGCGCAGTCGTCGCGGACGTGTCGCGCTCCGGCGCGCCCGGGAGGGCGAGCGTCGCCGCCATCGTCTTGTCCTCGATCACCCACGTGCCCGTGGGGCTGATCTTGGTATCTTCCTCGTCGCTCAGAGCTTTCCGACGCGCCTCTGCTTCCGCGAGCAGCCGGCGGGATTTTTCATCGAGCCCGGCCAACATGGTAGGTGCGTTCGGAGGATGATCGGTTACCTCCAGCGCGTCGGAATGCGCCGCAGCCAGTTCATTGAGCTCGAGGCCCAGATCATCCAGCGCCAGCTCGGCCGTCTGATCGGGGCTCGTCTCGTCTTTGCGGAACAGCGCCGAGTCGATCTTCTCCTTGATGGTCGGCGAGTCGCGGCCACGCAGCACGGGTGACTCCGCCGTCGGTGTCTCGTGGCCGCCGCGATAGGTTTCTGTCTCGATCGTGGGCATTTCCGTCGTGCGTACGGCCATCTCGCGCGTCGTGGCGCTGCCATCGACACGTGTGGTCTGCTCGTGGAGCGGGAAGTCGACGCCCTGGTCTGCCAGGGTGGGCGACTCTCCCGTCGCGGCCGTCGTGTCCTCCGCGCCCGCCATGCCGAGGTCGAGGTCAATGGCGCCGCCCGCCTCACCCTCAGGCGGTCCGAGGAGGTCGAGGTCGACGCGGTTCTCGCCGCCTTCGAGATTCAGATCGACGTCGGCGGCGGCCGCGCCCGCAGCACCCGGGGCCTGCGCGAACAAAGGATCTTCCGGGCTGATCTGGCGGCCCATGATCGCGATCTTTTCCCACTCGCCCGGGCCGGCTTCCGCGCGACTCTGCGCGAGCTGGCGCGCTGACTCGAGGAAGGCATCCTTGTTGCCCCAGACGAAAAAGATTTCCAGCAGCTTCAGCCGGAGGTCGCGGCGCTTGGGCTCGCGCTCGATGGCGATACGCACCAGATCGGCGGCCTGGTCATAAAGACCATAGGCCATGTGGAAATCGGCCTCGGCTAATGGGTCGCCCTGGTCGAGGTTGATGGCGGTTTCCGAACTCAGCGTCTCGTCGGCACTCTTGGCGCGCGCGGGCTCAGCCTTGGCACGCTCGATGCGCACCGGCTCTTCCGCCTGGGCAATCTTCGGTTGTTGGCGCTCGCCACTCTCTTCAACCAGGAACGCTTCTTCGGCCGGGCGCGTCGTGCGTACCGGCGCGGTGACCGGCTCGCGGTCCATGCGTGGTTCGCGTGCCGCCCCGGCCCGCGCCGCATCCGCGAGGCGGCCGAGGCTCGCAAAGTCAGGCTCTTTCCGTCGACGTCGGGTTGCCAGCCACAGCAGCACCAGGATCAGAAGTGCGGCCAGCGCGTAATACCAGTGCTCGATGACCCAATCGAGCATCGAGGGCTGCTGCTCCGTCGGCGCGGCGGGTGCCGGTGTCGGTGGCTTCGGCTGCTCCGCCGGGGTCGGTTGAGGTTCCACAGCCGGTGTAGTGGTCGCTGCCGGCGGGGCTTCCGTCGGTGCCGGAGCCTGGGCTTCAGCTGGGGGCGGCGCCTGCTCGGTCGGCGGCTGCTCGATCTGCGGGGCCGGCGGTGTCGGCGTCGGGGCGAGCTGAGGCTGCTTGCCGGTCTGCTGCTGCAGCTTGGCAAGTTCGGCGTCCTTCACTTCCAGCAGATGACGCGACTCGGCAAGTTGTGACTCGAGCTGCTGCACTTTGTCGCGCAGCTCCTGCGTCTGCGCAGTGCCTGCCGCTGTTTGCGTGCCAGCGCCCTCACCGCCCTCGGTCGGTGTAACCAACCGCAGGCGCTCGCCCGCAGGAGCTCCCGCGGCAGCCTGGCCGCGACTCGTACGCCATTCCGCGTACTGGCGACGCACCTCGGCGCTCGCTTCCGTCGCGCCCACGGACTCGAACTCTGCATCGCTCGGCAGGCGCAGAATCGCGCCCGCGCGCAGCTGATTGATGTTGGCGCTGAAGGCATCGGGGTTGGAGCGATAGATCGCCAGCATCATGCGGTTGACGTCGGAGGTCGCACCGGGCTTCAGTCCACTCGCGATCCGCCACAGCGTGTCGTTGTTGCGCACTGTGTAGCTTGAGCCCGCGCTCATGCTCGGAGTCGGCGCCGCCTCCGGCGCGCGGCTTACGCCGCCAGAGGGCGCTGGAGCGGAAGGGGCAGGCTCGGCTGCACGTTGCACGGTACCGCTGCTGGTGCTTTCGGTCTCGCCGGCCTGCGGCGCCGACACCGGCGCACTGGGCGCTTGCTCGCCACCCGGCGTGTATACCGGAGGATCGAGCAGCATCGTGTATTCGCGCAGCAGCCGTCCGCGTGACCAGTTCACGTCGACCAGCAGTGTCAAGAACGGATCGGAGACGGAATCGCGCGAGCGCACCAGCAACGCCGCGCGTCCATCGCGGCCCTGGCCGACCTTGAACTCGATCTTGGAGAGAAAAGGTGGACGCTCCAGACCGTAGCGGGCAAACGTATCAGCGCTCGCCAGCGTGGCCCTGACCGAGCCCAGCTCATCGGGCTGAGCGCCGACCAGCTCGATCTCCGCATCGAGCGGCTCGTTGAGCCCCGAGTTGAGGCGAATTTCGCCGAGCCCAAGCGCGAACAGCGCCGTGGGGCAAAAGAGCAAAACCAGAGCGATCAGGCGCTGCAATGTTCCTGTCATCACTGCTCCCTGAAGAGCGGGGGGTGGATCTGCAAGTCCACTTTGTACAGTAACTTGTGAGAGATAGTTCACACGCCTCGGAAATTGAGGCGAGACTATATCTTATAAGTACTCACTGACCAAAATCTCGGCGATCTGCACGCTGTTCGTGGCGGCGCCTTTGCGCACGTTATCCGCCACGATCCACAGATCAAGACCCCGCTCGTGGGAGATATCCTCGCGGATCCGGCCCACGTAGACCGTGTCCCGGTTAGCCGCTTCGGTCACCGCGGTCGGATATCCGCCCGGTTTGGGCTGATCCAGCACCTCCACACCCGGCGCCTTGCGCAACAACTCGCGCGCCTGCTCGGCGGTGATCTTGCGGCGGGTCTCGATGTGCACGGCTTCAGAGTGCCCGTAGAAGACCGGCACGCGCACAGCGGTCGCATTCACGCGGATGTCGGGGTCTCCCATGATTTTGCGGGTCTCCCACAGCATCTTCATCTCCTCCCTGGTGTAACCGTTGTCCTGGAACTTATCGATCTGCGGCACACAATTGAAGGCGATCTGCTTAGGGCTCACGCGGATGTCCACCGGCTTGCCGCTCAGGAGAGCCGCGGTCTGGCCGGCGAGCTCCTCGACCGCCTCCTTGCCGGCCCCCGACACCGATTGATAGGTGGCGACGTTGATGCGCTCGATCTGCGCCACGTCGTGAATCGGCTTGAGCGCCACCACCATCTGGATCGTCGAGCAGTTAGGGTTGGCGATGATATTGCGCTTGCGGAACTGCGCTACCGCGTGAGGATTGACCTCGGGAACCACCAACGGGATGTCCTCGTCGTAGCGGAACTGCGAAGTGTTATCGATCACGACGCAGCCAGCGGCCGCCGCCTTGGGCGCGAAGTCGGCAGAGACTTCACTCCCAGCCGAGAACAGGCCGATGTCCGCGCGGGAGAAATCGAAGGTCGAGAGTTCCTCGACCGGGTAATGATGACCCCTGAATTCGACTGTCCTTCCGAGCGAGCGGTTGCTCGCCAGGGGGAACAGCTCCTTGACCGGGAAGTTTCGCTCCGCCAGCACCCGAATCATCGTTTCGCCAACGAGGCCGGTCGCCCCGACGACCGCCACGCGCCACTCTTTGCCCACGAACCGGAAGCCTCTGCTGAATGGCAGCTCATAGCTGCCTGCCACCACAGTACCTGAATCATTGACGATCGATAAGATGCGAAACGACGATTCCAGCGCTGCCGGCGTCGCTCGCCCCGAGACTGTGATCAGCGTCGCCTGGTGATGTCGGGCGTGGGTGATGACACGTCGGCATTCTGCGCCCGGTGTCGCAGGTAATGGTCCATCAGGACGATCGCCAGCATCGCTTCGGCAATCGGCGTGGCGCGCAGCCCCACGCAGGGGTCATGCCGGCCTGTGGTCGAGATTTCCACGGGCTGACCCCGCAAGTCGATGGTCGCGCCCGGAATGCGGATGCTGGAGGTAGGCTTCAGGGCGATGTTGATCACGAGGTCCTGGCCGGAGGAGATCCCGCCGAGTACGCCACCGGCGTGATTGGACCGAAAGCCATCAGGCGTGAGCTCATCTCGATGCTCACTGCCTCGTTGCTCCACCGCGCGAAAGCCGGCGCCGATCTCCACGCCCTTCACCGCATTGATGCCCATCATCGCGCCGGCGATGTCGGCGTCCAGGCGGCCAAACACCGGCTCGCCGAGTCCCGGCGGGACACCGCTCGCGATCACGGTTACCTGCGCACCGATGGAATCGCCCTGCTCCAGCAGCTTCCAGACGAAAGCTTCGAGCTCAGGTACGCGCGACGCGTCGGGACAGAAGAACGGGTTCAAGTACGCACCGGCCGGGTCTTTCGCGTCCAGCTTGATGGGACCCATCTGTGCCAGGTAGCCGTAGATGCGTACGCCAAGGCGCTCGCGCAGGTACTTGCGGGCGATGGCCCCTGCCGCAACCCGCATCACCGTCTCGCGCGCTGAGGACCGCCCGCCGCCACGATAGTCACGAAAACCGTACTTCTGCTGGTAGGTGTAATCCGCGTGGCCCGGGCGAAAGCGGTCCTTGATCTTCTCGTAGTCGCGCGAGCGCTGGTCCGTATTCTCGATGAGCAGCCCGATCGGCGTGCCGGTGGTGCGGCCCTCGAAGACCCCCGACAGGATCCGCACCAGGTCCGCTTCGCGCCGCTGGCTGGTGAAATGGGAGTTGCCGGAGCGCCGCCGATCGACGTCGGGTTGGATGTCGGCCTCGCTGAGCCCCATACCGGGAGGGCAACCGTCGATGACACAGCCCAGCGCCGCCCCATGACTCTCGCCGAAGGTCGTGACTGAAAAGAGCGTGCCGATGGTGTTGCCGGACATAGATGCGCCGAATATCAGGAATCGCGAGCTGTCAGGACCTGCCGCTTTGCGTCAGTGCGCGTCGATGTGCCACCAGCTGCTCACGGCTCAACACAAACACTCCGCCTCCACCGCGCTGAAAAGCTACCCATACAAACGGCACCATCGGATAACGCCGCTCGAGCGCCCGTTGTGAGTTGCCGACTTCCACCACCAAAATACCGCGCGGCGTCAGGAACTTCTCCGCCTGCCCGAGGATTCGCGCCACGGCATCGAGCCCCGAAGTGCCGCTGCGTAACGCAATGCCCGGCTCGCGCCGGTATTCCCCTGGCAGTGATGCATACTCCCGCGTGCCCACGTAAGGTGGATTGCTGACGATGATATCGTACCGGCGGTCATCGCTCGCGCTGAACAGATCCCCATGCAGCGCGTGCACGCGGCTGCGCACGCGGTGGCGGCGGATGTTGCGCCGGGCCACGACCAGTGCCGGCGCTGATATGTCTACGGCATCGACCTCGGCCCGCGGCAGGTGCCTGGCAATCGCGATGGCGATGCAGCCGCTGCCGGTCCCGATATCGAGTACCCGCCGCACGCGCCGCGCCTCGATCCAAGGAGCGAACCTATTCTCGATCAGCTCTGCGATCGGTGAGCGCGGTACGAGCGCGCGTTCGTCGACGTAGAAGTCCAGGCCCGCGAACCACATGCGCCGCGTCAGGTATGCGGCGGGGAGGCGCGTACGAATGCGCCGCGAGATGATGCCGCGCACCCGTTGCAATCCCCGCGGCGACACAGGACGCGCATACGCTTGCGGTGCCTCGGAGTGGTCGAGATTCAACGCATGGAACACGAGCGCCGCCGACTCATCGTAAGCATTGTCGGTACCGTGACCGTACGCGAGGCGCGCCCGGGCGAGGCGAGCGGCGCTTTCACGCATCAGATCCCCGACAGTCAGCGTGCGCCGGAGCGCGGTGCGTTTCTTTATGACCAACTTCAGCTGCCCTCCACCTGCGCCACTATAATCGCGCGCGTGAAATCGTCGACCACCTGGCTGCTGGGAGCCGTGCTCATTGTCGCCGCCTTGGCGGGTGCGTGGCTGCGTGCACACACCTCTCAGCCCGTGGCACTGCAATTCGGGACAGCAATCGATCCGCCGCAGCTACTGCCGGCCACACGACTCGTCGGTCAGGATGGCGCGCCATTCGATCGCACGGCGTTGCAGGGGCATTGGAGCCTGATGTTCTTCGGCTTCACGCACTGCCCGGGTATCTGCCCGCTGACGCTCACGACGTTGGCGCAGGTCCGGAAGGAGCTCGACAGCCTGGCGCCCGAGGCCCGGCCCCATGTGGTGTTCGTCAGCGTTGACCCGGATCGCGATACGCCGCAGCAAATCGCCGCTTATCTGCCGCAGTTCGATTCGAGCTTCGTCGGTGTCACCGGGACCAGAGCAGCGATCGATGAGTTCACGGCCGCCCTCGGGGTGGCCCACAAAAAGATCGACGCCGGGGCTGACGATTACATGGTCGATCACACCGCGGCGATCATGTTGGTAGATCCAAAGGGCCGGCGGGTGGCGGTGTTTTCGCCTCCATTCAGCGCCGAGCATCTCGCATCGGACTACCTGCGCGTGCTGGGGCGCGGCTGACCGTCATCGACAATCACGATGGCCACAGCTGACACTCCGACCTTCGGTGAGCGCGTGTTCGTCGCCCTGCAATACCTGCTGCCGCAGCACCTGCTGTCGCGCATCGTGTGGCATGCGACCCGGTGCGAGACGGTCTGGTGGAAGAACGCGCTGATCGGGTATTTTCTGCGCCACTTCGCCGTAAACATGACAGAAGCTGCCGAGTCGGATCCCTTCGCCTATCCGAGCTTCAACCACTTCTTTACGCGTGCCTTGCGAGCCGGGGTGCGCACCGTGGCGCAGGAGCCCTTCTGCATCGTGAGTCCGGTCGACGGCACGGTGAGCGCCGCCGGGGCGATCGAAGGCGACCGGCTGTTCCAGGCCAAGGGACATGGCTACACCCTTGACCAGTTGCTGGGCGACGCCACGCTGGCGCGCCGCCTTCAGGACGGCTGGTACGCCACTCTCTATCTTGCGCCGCATGACTACCACCGGGTTCACATGCCTCTGGCCGGAACGTTGGCGGCAACCGTGCACGTGCCCGGGCGCCTTTTCAGCGTGAACACCACGACTGCCGCGCAGGTACCGCGGCTCTTCGCACGCAACGAGCGGGTGATTTGCCTGTTCGAGACCGACTCCGGCCCGCTCGCCGTGATCTTGGTCGGGGCGTTGTTTGTCGGGAGCATGTCGACGGTGTGGGCAGGTGAAATGACCCCGCGCCGTAGTACGCGCTTGAGCGAGCTCGCGGCGCAAGGCGCACCGATTCGCCTGGAGCGTGGCGCTGAGATGGGGCGATTCAATATGGGCTCGACCGTCATCCTGCTGCTTGGCAACGGCGTGCAGTGGATGCCGGCCCTGGTTGCTGGAAATCCCGTTCGCGTCGGCGAGAAGATTGGTCACTTGAACCCAGGACATTCAGCGCGGAGGACGGGCGCAATATGAGTCACGTCGACTGGAAGCCGACCGCCGACATCCGTACCTTACAGTTGCGGGCGTCGCTGCTGGAGGTCGTGCGTGACCACTTCCGGAGCGAAGGCGTCATGGAGGTCGAGACTCCGGTCCTTGCTCATGCGACCGTCACCGATGTGCACCTTCAGTCACTGCACACGCGTATCGCCGGGCACGGAGAGTTCTACCTGCAGACTTCGCCCGAATACGCGATGAAGCGATTGCTTGCGACCGGCGCGGGAGACATCTACCAGATCGCGCGTGTGTTCCGCGATGGCGAGCGCGGCGCCCTGCACAACCCCGAATTCACGTTGATCGAGTGGTACCGGCGCGGGTTCGATGGCATGGCCCTGATGCGCGATGCGGCAAAGCTGCTCGAGCGGCTACTTGCGCCACACCGCTCGCTCCGCGCACCGGAGTGGCAGACGTACGCCGAGGCCATGCGCGCGCATGCTGGGGTGGACCCGCACTCAGCCAGCATTGCGGATCTCAAGACGGCCGTCAGCGGGCACGGAGTCGCAGTGCCACGCGGCCTCGGCAACGATCGCGACGCGTACCTCGATCTGCTGCTGTCGACAATCGTGGGCCCGCGTCTCGGACGTGGCGGGCTGACTTTTCTGCACGAGTACCCGGCCTCGCAAGCCGCGCTCGCGCGCCTCAAACCAGACGATCCGAAAGTGGCCGAGCGCTTCGAGGTCTACCTCGAGGGCATCGAGTTGGCGAATGGCTTTCACGAACTGGCGGATGCCGCCGAACAGCGCGCCCGCTTCAACGCTGATCTCAACCTGCGACGCGCACGGGCCCTGCACGCACCGCCGCTGGACGAGCGCCTGCTGCAGGCCCTTGGATTCGGGCTGCCGGATTGCTCGGGCGTGGCGCTCGGCTTCGACCGTGTCGTGATGCTCGCCGCCGGAGTCGACAAGATCGACCAGGTTCTCGCCTTTCCCATCGAACGCGCCTGACTGACGGTGTTAGCCATGGACCACGACACGCCTGCAATCGACTTCTCCAACAAGAGCCGCGGCTACGATGAGCTCGCTAGCCAGCTGCAGGGCCTCCTCGATGGCGAGCATCATCGGATCGCCAATGCCGCGAACGCCGCGGCGCTGCTCTATGGAGCGTTGCCGGACGTCAATTGGGTCGGGTTCTATTTTATGGAGTTCACCGAGCTGGTCGTGGGACCGTTTCAGGGCAATCCGGCGTGCGTGCGTATTCCACTGGGGCGCGGCGTGTGCGGGCAGGCTGCGGCCAGGCAGGTAACGATCCTGGTGCGCGACGTACACGCCTTCAGCGACCACATCACATGCGACGTGGCTTCGAACTCGGAGATCGTCGTGCCGCTGATCCGCGGCAACGAATTGCTTGGCGTGCTCGACGTCGACAGCCCGAAGCTGGCGCGCTTCGATGGCGAGGACCAGGCAGGACTGGAAAGACTGGCGCGGATCTACGTCAACAGTCTGTAAACGCGACCCTCATTGCTTGGCGCGCGAGATATACGCGCCGGAGCGCGTATCGACCCGGATCACCTCGCCCTCATTGATAAAGAGCGGCACCCGCACCACCGCGCCGGTCTCGAGCTTGGCGGGCTTCTGGCCGCCGGTCGCCGTGTCACCCCGCACACCGGGATCGGTCTCGACGACCTTCAGCTCGACGTGCGCCGGTGGTGTCACCTGCAGAGGAACGTTGTTCCACAAGGTGATGACGCAGACATCGCCATCCTTGAGCCAGATCGCGCCTTCACCCACCACGGCTTTCGAAGCCGCGTACTGCTCGAAGTTTTCCGGCACCATGAAGTGCCAGAAGTCGCCATCGTTATAGAGATACTGCATGTCCGTATCGACGACGTCAGCGGCATCCACCGACTCGCCGGACTTGAACGTGCGCTCGATCACGCGCCCGGTCTTCAGATTGCGGATTTTCACGCGGTTGAACGCCTGGCCCTTACCCGGCTTCACGAACTCATTCTCGACAATTGCGTACGGATCGTTATCGAGCAGGATCTTGAGCCCCGAGCGAAACTCGTTGGTGTTGTAACTGGACATGGTGCTGAGCTCGCCAAAAACCCGGGATTTGCCGCCCCGGGGGATCAAAGGGGCGCGTATGGTAGCACGTCACAAGTTGACGAAATCGGGGGTGCTAGAATCCGCCACTTCATATATCTACCAGGGTGCCGATGAACGCCAGCGCCGAATCCGCCTCTGGCTCCTCCGACGACAGGGACAGCACCGTGAACGAACAGGCCGCTGTGCCGATGATCGTCATGACGCGCAGCCAGGAACACGTCGAAGCCGTGAACAGCACGCTGCGCAACGCCGGGCATCCCGCGCATTGCACGTGGATCTCCGACATCCGCGATCTGGGCGATGCGCTGACGCAGATCAATCCGGAGATGCTGCTGGCGTTCGCCGAACCCGGCATCGACCTCGGCTCGGTGATGAAGATCCGTGCCCAGTTCGGGCCCGAAGTCCCGGTGCTGATCGCGCGCGACGGCATCGATGAAGCCGTGATTGCGGAAGCGCTGCGCCTCGGCGCACAAGATGTGGTTTCGCTCACCAACCGCGCGCGCATGCAGGCCGTGGTGAGCCGCGAGCTGCGCTCCTTCCGCCTCGAGCGTGCGCTCAACTCCACCCTGTCCTCGGCGCGCGAATACAAGAAACAGCTGCAGGCCTTCATGGCCGGCTCCGCGGACGCCATTGCGCACGTGAATGACGGCATCATTGTCGACGCCAATCCGGCGTGGCTGGAGCTGTTCGGCTACACCGAGCCCGACGCGCTCAAGGGCCAGCCGCTGATGGATATGTTCGAGAGCGAGACCCACGCTGCACTCAAGGGCGCGCTGGTTGCCTGCATCCAGGGTCGATGGTCCGACCACCAGCTGCGCGCCAATGCGCAGCTGACGGACGGCTCGGTCCTCCCGCTGGAGCTGCAAATCGAGCGCAGTGAGTTCGACGGCGAGCCGTGCGTGCGCGTGTGCGTGCCTTCGCGCCGGGGTGGGGGCGGTGAAGAAATCGAGAAGCAGCTGCGCGACGCGCTGCGCCGTGACCCTTCCACCGGTTTCCTGCACCGTCGCTACCTGATCGAGGAACTGCGAGGCCGGCTGAGCGAGCCGGCGAAAGGCGGCGTGCGCCAGCTGGCCTACGTCAAGCCCGACAAGTTCGGCGCGATTCAAGCCGACATCGGCGTGCTGGCGAGCGAGGACTTCCTGGTCGCGTTCGCCGAACTGCTGCGCGCTCAGCTGGCGCCGCACGATCTTGCAGGACGCTTCGGCGGCAACAGTTTCGTAGTGCTGGTGGAGCGCGGCACCGCACGCGACGTAGAGGCCTGGGCCGAGCACTTCGTGAAGCGCATCGCTGGCCACGTGTTCCAGGTCGCGCAGAAATCGTTCTCCGCCAACTGCACTGTCGGTCTGGGGGTGATCCCAGCGGCGAATCCTGAAGTGAACAGCGCGCTTGCCGACGCGGCAGCGGCCAATAAGCGCGGTCGGGACGCGGGCGGCAACCGGTTCTACACGGTAGACAAGGCCGACACCGACACGCGCGTACAGGCCTACGACCAGATCTGGGTCAAACACATCAAGTCGGCGCTCCTGGAAAATCGCTTCCGGCTGGTGCAGCAGCCGGTCGCCAGTCTGCAAGGCGAAGACAAGGGCATGTTCGACCTGCTGGTGCGCATGCTCGACGAGACAGGAAAGGAAGTACTCCCCTCGGAGTTCATGGCCGCGGCCGAGCGCAATGACCTGATGAAGAACATCGATCGCTGGGTGATCGGAGCCTCGATGTCCTTCTGCGCTGCGCGTAAGCCGGAGCGCATCTTCGTGCGCCTGTCCAAGGACACTGTGCTCGATCGCTCACTCGCCCCGTGGTTGCAGACTCAGCTCAAGGCGATCCGCATCGAGCCGCAGCGCATCTGCTTCCAGATCACCGAGGAGACAGCGACGCAGTATGTGACCCAGACCAAGGAGCTGGCAGTCACATTGCGCAAGCTGGGATTCACTTGCGCGCTCGAACACTTCGGCACCGGGCGCGATCCACTCGCGTTGCTCTCCGCGATCCCGGTGCAGTTCATCAAGATCGACGGCTCCCTGATGCAGGGCCTGCCGACGAACAACGAGATGCAGCAGAAAGTGAAGAGCTTCGTTGCCTCCGCCAAGCAGGCGAAGATCGAGACGATCGCCGAGCGGGTGGAGGACGCCAACACCATGGCCGTGCTGTGGCAGCTGGGCATCGAATTCATCCAGGGCTATTTCATCAACGCCCCGGAAGAGATCGTCATCGGCAGTCGCTGATCGGAGCTCGAAGGAGCAGTCTGATCCGGCCACTGGCGTGAGGGCCGTGCCAACTCCGGGCTGACCAACGTTCAATGACCGTGCTATCCGAAGATGTATCCCCGCGAACACTGCTCGCCCGAGTTGGCAGACCCTCGACGCCAGTGTCCGAATCGTCCTGCATCAACCCCGTTGGGAGTGTCGTCTCTTGGCGTCCACTCCGCGGACCTCCTACAGGAGAAGTCAACTAACTCTTCGCAGTCAGTGCAGGAGCGGGTGGACATCGGGTGATATCTGCCGACTGCGCCGGCCACCTGTGTTTGCGGGTGTGACTTCTCAGCTCTAGCTAATAGTGGCCGTGATCCGGCGCACGTCGGCACGGTATCACCCGGTGGCCGCCCGGGACTGCTCTTGCGAACACCCAAGGGCCTCTGGCGACCGCTCTACGATTCACCACTGTGCTGTTCCCTACGCTCGCCGTTAGCAGGAACCAATTCCAGCCGGTCGACCTTGCGCCAGCCCCGTGGCAGCACGGCACCGCGCTGGCCGCGCGCGCCGCGATAAGGCTCGAGCTCGGCAAAGGACAGCGTCATGCGACGCTCCCCACTCAAGATCGCGAGTTTGCGGTCGGGCGGCAGGACGGCGATGGCCGTGAGATATTCCTCGCGCGCCGCAAATTTCTTGCCCGAAATGCCGAACAGCTTGTTGCCCTTACCGCGCGGCAGTTCGGGAACCTCGGCGATCGGAAAAGCCAGCATCTTGCCTTCCGAGCTCACCACGACGACCAGCGATTGCGCATCCGGGGGCACCGGTGAAGCGGGTAGAACCTTGCCCCCCTCGGGTACGCGCAGCACCAGCTTGCCGGCACGATTGCGCGAGTGCAGCTCCTTGAGCCTCACGGTAAAGCCGTAACCGGCGTCGCTTGCCACCAGCCACAGGTCCTCCGGCTCACCGATCAGCACTCCCGCGAACGTTGCACCGTCCGGAGGGTTCAGGCGTCCGGACAATGGCTCTCCCTGGCCACGAGCCGACGGCAGGGCGTGCGCAGGCAGGCTGTATGCGCGCCCAGTGCTGTCGAGAAACACTGCGAGCTGCGTGGACTTGCCAAGCGCCGCGGCCTGGAACTCGTCGCCCGTCTTGTAGCTGAGCGCGCGTGCGTCGATATCGTGGCCCTTGGCCGCACGCACCCAGCCGCGCGCCGACAGCACGACCGTCACCGGCTCGGTGGTCACCAGCTCGGTTTCGTCGATCGCCTGCGCCGCCTCGCGCTCGACGATCTTCGTGCGCCGCTCATCTCCAAACTGTTCGGCATCAGCCACGATCTCGTCCCGCACCAGTTTCTTGAGTCGCGCCCGGCTCTTCAGCGTGCCCTCAAGCTCCTCGAGCTCGCTCTGCAGTTCCTTTTGTTCGCCGCGGATGCGCATCTCCTCGAGCTTCGCCAGGTGACGCAGCTTCGTTTCGAGGATCGCCTCGGCCTGCTCATCCGAGAGCTTGAAGCGCTTCATCAGGACCGGCTTCGGCTCTTCCTCACGGCGGATGATGCGAATGACCTCGTCGAGGTTGAGGTAGATCGCGAGCAGTCCCTCGAGAATGTGCAGCCGGCGGCGGACCTTGTCAGCACGAAATTCGAGCCGCCGCTTGACAGTCGCGGTGCGGAAGGTAAGCCACTCCTCCAGCAGCTCCTTCAAGCCCATGACCTTGGGCCGGCCATCGAGGCCGATGATGTTGATGTTGACGCGGTAGGTGCGCTCCAGGTCCGTGGTTGCGAACAGGTGCTGCATCAGCTGCACCTCGTCGACGCGGCTCGAGCGTGGAACGATCACCAGTCGCGTCGGGTTTTCGTGGTCGGACTCGTCACGCACGTCCTCGACCATCGGCAATTTCTTGGCCTGGCGCAGCGCATCGATCTGCTCTTGCACCTTCGCGCCCGAAACCTGGAACGGGAGCGCGGTGATGACGATTTCGCCCTCCTCGATCTCGTAGGTCGCGCGCGCCCGAAAGGCGCCGCTCCCCGAGGTGTAGAAGGCGACCAGCTCGTTGCGCGAGGAAATGATCTCAGCGCCCGTGGGGAAGTCCGGCCCTTTGACGTGCTGACAGAGCTTGCGCACCGTCACGTCCGGCTCATCGAGCAGGCGCACGCACGCCGCCGCGACCTCGCGCAGGTTGTGCGGCGGGATGTCGGTCGCCATGCCGACTGCAATACCGGATGTGCCATTCAGCAACAGGTTGGGCACGCGTGCCGGCAGCAGCAGGGGCTCCTCGCGCGTGCCATCGAAGTTCGGCTGCCATTCGACGGTACCCTGATCGAGTTCCGACAGCAGCAGCTGCGCGTAAGCCGTCAGGCGCGACTCGGTGTAGCGGTACGCGGCGAACGACTTAGGATCATCGGTCGATCCCCAGTTGCCCTGCCCGTCCACCAGCGGATAACGGAATGAGAAGGGCTGGGCCATGTGCACCATGGCCTCATAGCAGGCGACATCGCCGTGCGGGTGATACTTGCCGAGCACATCGCCGATGGTGCGCGCCGACTTGGCGGGTTTCACGCCGCTGTTGAGCCCGAGCTCGCTCATCGCGTAGACGATGCGCCGCTGCACTGGCTTGAGGCCGTCGCCAATCGCCGGCAGCGCCCGGTCGAGAATTACGTACATCGAGTAGTCGAGGTACGCCTTCTCGGTGAAGGTCCGGAGCGGCTGCTTCTCGATGCCCTCGAAGTTGAGCTCGGGTTGGTCGCTCATACCTGAGCCAGGTTGCCCTTCGTCTCCAGCCACTCACGCCGATCGGCGGCGCGCTTCTTGGCGAGCAGCATGTCCATGAGCTGGTCCGTCTTGTCGTTGCCACTCACGGTGAGTTGCAGCAGGCGGCGTGTCTGCGGCGCCATGACGGTCTCGCGCAACTGGGTCGGGTTCATTTCGCCCAGTCCCTTGAAACGCATGATCGAGACCTTGCCGCGGATGTTCTCCGCGCTGATCCGGTCGAGGATGCCCGCGCGTTCGGCATCGTCCAGCGCATAGAACACCTGCTTGCCCACATCGATGCGATAGAGCGGCGGCATGGCCACGAACACGTGCCCGTTCAGCACCAGCGGGCGAAAATGCCGCAGGAACAGCGCGCACAGCAACGTCGCGATGTGCTGGCCATCGGAGTCCGCGTCCGCCAGGATGCAGACCCTGTGATAGCGCAGCCCGCCGAGATCCTGCGACCCCGGGTCGACGCCGAGCGCTACCGCGATGTCATGCACTTCCTGTGACTGCAATACCTGCCCTGGCTCGACCTCCCAGGTGTTCAGGATCTTGCCTCGCAGCGGCATGATGGCCTGGTAGTCCTTGTCGCGGGCCTGCTTGGCCGAACCACCCGCCGAATCGCCCTCGACCAGGAACAGCTCGGAGCGCGCCGGGTCCTGGCTCGCACAGTCGGCCAGCTTGCCGGGCAGCACCGAGCCGCTGGCGTTACGTCGGCGCGTGACCTTTTGCGCCGCCTTCGTGCGCGCCTGCGCATTGGCGATGGCGAACTGCGCGATGCGCTCACCCGCATCCGGGTGCTGGTTGAGCCACAGGGCAAAGGCGTCCTTGACCACGCCGCCGACGAAGGCAGCACTCTCGCGCGACCCCAGCTTCTCCTTGATCTGGCCCGCGAATTGTGGATTCTGCATCTTCACCGACACCACGTAGCTCACGCGATCCCACACGTCCTCGGGGGTGAGCTTGAGGCCGCGCGGCACCAGGTTGCGGAATTCGCAGAACTCACGCACCGCGTCCGTGGCGCCGGTGCGCAGACCGTTCACATGCGTGCCGCCTTCAATGGTCGGAATCAGGTTCACATAGCTTTCGGTTACTGGATGATCGCCTTCCAGCAGCCAGACAAACGCCCACTCGGCAGCTTCGTGTTCGCTCTTGAAATCGCCGCTGAAGGGTTCCTGCGGCATCCACTCCCCTGCCTTGAGCTGATCGAGCAGATACTGGGTGAGGCCGCCGGTGTAGAACCACTCCTCTTTCTCGCCCGTGGCTTCAACCTTGAGCTTCACGCGCAAACCGGGGCACAGGACCGCCTTGGCGCGCAGTACGTGCTTGAGCCGCGGAATCGAGAACTTCTCGGAATCGAAGAACTGCGGATCGGGCCAGAAGCGCACCGTGGTGCCGGTGTTGTTCTTACCCACCGTGCCGACTTCCTCGAGCTTCGATTTGACGCGCCCGTCCTTGAAACTGATGTTGTATTCCTTGCCGCCGCGCCGCACCCAGCATTCGAGATTCTTCGACAGCGCATTGACCACGGAGACGCCGACGCCGTGCAGTCCACCGGCGAACTCGTAGTTCTTGTCCGAGAACTTTCCGCCCGCGTGCAGGCGCGTGAGGATCAGTTCGACGCCGGAGATCTTTTCCTTCGGGTGGATGTCGACCGGCATGCCGCGACCGTCGTCCTCGACTTCCAGCGAGCCGTCCTTGTGCACGCTGACCGCGATGTTCTTGCAATGCCCCGCAATCGCCTCATCGACGCTGTTATCGATGACTTCGTGAGCGAGGTGATTCGGAGTGCGGGTGTCGGTGTACATCCCCGGCCGGCGGCGCACGGGGTCGAGGCCGCTCAGGACCTCGATGTCGGAAGCGGTGTAAGACTGGGCCATCGCGCGCTGTGTCACCCGGGGTCTGAACGGAACGCGCGCGATTGTACAAGACGAGCGCAGCGTATGCGCGCCATGTTGGGCAATGGCGAAGCCACTCAGTGGCGCGCGGGCGGCTCGTCGAGATCGGCGACGAGCGCGAGGCGCACCTCGTCCGGCACGTGCCCGATCGCGTGTCGATAGTGCTCGTGATCGACACCGACGCCAAGCTTGGCGCCGGCCTTCAGCGCCCGGCGCATCGGCGCGTCTAGCTCAAAGCGCAGGAAATGCACAGCCGAAGTCTTCTCTTCGGTCTCGCGCTCGAGGTCTTCGTCCGCGATGGCCCACACGCGCTCCTGCCCATCGACCTGCACCCAGCAGCGCCGCTCGAAGCCACGCAGCCGCTCGAGCGCATCGCGCCGTTCCCTGGGGTCAGCGAATTCGATCAGTAACGTGACCTTCCAGTTAGTGCCATCCGGAACCAGAGGATTGTAGGCGGCGAGCTCCTCGGCAATTCCGGCCGGTTCGAAGATGCGCTCCGCGCGCAGCATCTCCTGCACCTGGTACTGGATCGTGAGCCGGTCCTCGAAAAGCCAGGTGCAATTGGGGCCGACGGCCAGTTGCCGGTTCCTCTTGTGAGTCATGACGCTCGCGCGAAACGCGCTGCGCTCGCGCGCGTATTGCTCGAGCCCCATGAGGTCGGAGGGCGTCAGCTTCTTCACAGTCCGTACGCCATGCGTAGCAGCGTCAGCGGATGCGTGGGCGGCCGCTCGCCATCGATGCCATTCTCGATCTGGTGCCCTGCCATCGGGCAGTCGCTCGAATAGTAATCGGCAGCGCTCGACGCCACCTTCTGCGCCACGGGCCGACCGATCTTCATGGACACGTCGTGGAAGCGCTGTTTCACCGCGTAAGTGCCGTTGTGACCGGAGCAGCGCTCGATGACCTCGATGCTGGAGCCGGGCACGAGACGCAGCACATCACGCGTCTTGAGTCCCAGATTCTGCACCCGCAGGTGGCAGGGAACGTGATACGCAATCTTGCCCAGCCGTTGCTTGAAGTCGGTCCGCAGCAGCCCGGCCCGGTGGCGCAGCATCAGGTATTCGAACGGATCGAACATGTGATCGCGCACTTTCGCTACGGTTGCGTCATCTGGAAACATCAACGGCAACTCCTGCTTGAACATCAGCACGCAGGAGGGGACCGGCGCCACGATGTCGTGACCGGCGTCGATCAGCGCCGCCAGCGTTGCGGCATTCGCCTTGCCGAGGCGCGCCACGGCCGGGAGATCCCCAAGCTCGAGCTTGGGCATGCCGCAGCAGTTCTCCGACGGAGTCACGTGAACCGGTATGTTGTTGTGCTCGAACACCTTCACGAGATCCGCTGCGATGTCTGGCTCGTTGCGATTGCAGTAGCAGGTCACGAAGAGCGCCACTTTGCCGCGAGTCTCGGGAGTGCTCTGCGGCGGCGCGGCGAGCGGCACCCGTCGTCGATCGCGGCGCCGGAAAGTGCGGCTGTGGTACCTGGGGACCGGAGCATTGACGTGCACGCCGAGCGCCTTCTGCAGCACGCGGCGGCCAGCTCGGCTGCGATTGAAGGCATTGACGGCTTCGACCACGACCGGGATGCCAGCAATGCGTCCGACAGCTTCGGTGGAGCTCAGCACACGATCGCGCCAGCTCGTCTCACCGCGTGCGTGCCGCACTGCCTTGGCGCGCAGCATCAGGTGCGGGAAGTCAACGTTCCAGGGATGCGGCGGCACGTACGGACACTTCGTCATGTAGCACATGTCGCACAGGTAGCAGTGATCGACGACCTCCCAGAAGGCCTTGCGATCGACAGCCGCGACCTCGCCGGTGGCCGAAGCATCGACCGCATCGAACAGCGTCGGAAATGCGTTACAGAGATTGAAACAGCGGCGGCAGCCGTGACAGATGTCGAACACGCGCTCGAGCTCTTTCTCGAGCGCGCTCGGTTCGTAGTATTCGGGGCGCTCCCAGCCCAACGGGTGGCGGGTCGGAGCTTCGAGACTTCCCTCGGAGCCCGCCGGACTGCCGCGTCCGCCGTCCCGTTGTTCGTCAGGCATGGTACCGCTGGCGGAAGAGCCTGCCGATCAGAGTGCGTCGAGTGCTTTCTGGAAGCGGTTGGCGTGCGAGCGCTCGGCCTTGGCGAGCGTCTCGAACCAATCTGCGATCTCCTGGAAGCCTTCCTCGCGCGCGGCCTTGGCCATACCCGGATACATATCGGTGTACTCGTGAGTCTCGCCCGCGATGGCCGCCTTCAGGTTCTTGGAGGTCTCGCCGATAGGGAGCCCGGTGGCCGGGTCGCCGACCTGCTCCAGATACTCCAGGTGCCCGTGCGCGTGCCCGGTTTCGCCTTCAGCGGTCGAGCGAAACACGGCCGAGACATCGTTGAAGCCCTCGACATCAGCCTTGGCGGCGAAGTAGAGGTAGCGCCGGTTCGCCATCGACTCGCCGGCAAATGCATCCTTAAGATTCTTCTCGGTTTTGCTGCCTTTCAGGTTCATGAGCTCAACCTCCAGCGTAATTGGACCAAAACCCTTAGAATGATTCTAGAGATGGAATCTAGACGCGCGACCCAGCGAAGTCAACGCGGGGAAACCACAGGCAGCTCGCATTGACCCTCGTACAAACGGCTGTGTACCTTACGCCGCGCCCTTTCACACCGACTCCGTCCCTTCAGATCTGCACGTGACCGCACGCAAGAGCAAGATTCCGGACTTCGAACACTGTATGGCCGAGCTCGAGGCGCTGGTCGAGCGGCTGGAGCATGGAGATCTGCCGCTCGAAGAGTCGCTCAAACAGTTCGAGCGCGGCGTGGTCCTGGCCCGTGCCTGTCAGACGGCGCTCAAGGCGGCGGAGCAGAAGGTGGAAGTCCTGCTCAAGCCTGCGAGTGATGCTGACGCGCAGGATGTGGTCGAGGACTTCGAGCCTGAATCCTGACCCGGCTTGCCAGCGTTGATATCCCCGTCTCTGGTCGCGCCGCGGCGCATCGCCGAGTACCGCACCCGCATCGAGAAGGTGCTGGATCACTGGCTGCCTGCCCCCGACCGTGTGCCGCAACGCCTGCACGCGGCTCTGCGCTATAGCGTCCTCGGTTCCGGCAAGCGTCTGCGACCGATTCTCGTCTATGCCACCGGGGAGGCACTCGGTGCCGACCTCAGGCGGCTCGATGCACCGGCGGCTGCAGTCGAACTGATCCACGCGTACTCGCTTGTCCACGATGATCTGCCGGCGATGGACGATGACGACCTGCGGCGCGGACGTCCTACTACTCACAAGGCGTTCGACGAAGCCACCGCGATCCTCGTGGGCGACGCGCTGCAGGTGCTGGCCTTTCGCATTCTCGCCACGGATCCGGAACTCAACGACGAGCCGCGCACGCGCGTACGCCTGATCGAGGCGTTGGCCGAAGCCAGCGGCACCGAAGGCATGGCGGGCGGACAAGCGCTCGATCTGGGCGCCGTCGGCCGGATACTGAGCGTGGCTGAGCTCGAGGAGATGCACCGGCGCAAGACGGGTGCGCTCATCCGCGCGAGCGTGCTGATGCCCGCGCTCGCTCAGCACATCGACGCGCAGCGCTTCGAAGTGCTCGACCGGTTTGCGCGGCACATCGGTCTTGCGTTCCAGGTGCAGGACGACATCCTCGACGTCGAAGGCGATCCGGCCACCGTTGGCAAGCCGACCGGCGCCGACCGTGCCAAGGCCAAGCCCACTTACCCAAGCGTGATCGGCCTCGAGGCGTCAAAGCAGCGCTGCCGCGAGCTACACCAGGCCGCCATCGACACGCTGCGCGATTTCGGACCGGGAGCCGACAACCTGCGCTGGCTCGCGGACTTCGTCATCGAGCGCGACAGCTGAGGGGCCGTTGCGCTGCGCTGCGAGTGAGGCACCTGTAAACTGCGCCGCATGGCCGACCAGCCCCAATATCCGCTGCTCGACACGGTCCGCTCTCCCGCTGACCTGCGCAAGCTGAGCGTGAGCCAGCTCCCGGAGCTGGCCGCGGAGTTGAGGGCTTTCCTGATTCAGACCGTGGCGACGCGCGGCGGTCATTTTGCCGCGGGCCTCGGCACCGTCGAGCTCACGATCGCCATTCACTATATCTACGACACACCGGTCGATCGCATCGTCTGGGATGTCGGCCACCAGGCCTATCCGCACAAGGTACTGACCGGCCGGCGCGAGCGCTTGCACACCATCAAGCAGACCGGCGGCCTCGCACCTTTCCCCTCACGCGCGGAGAGCGTGTTCGACACCTTCGGCGTGGGTCATTCGAGCACCTCCATCAGCGCCGCGCTCGGGATGGCAATAGGCGCGGCGCGCTCCGGCGAGCAGCGGCGCGTCGTGGCAGTGATCGGGGACGGCGCCATGAGCGCGGGACTCGCCTTCGAGGCGCTCAATCATGCGGGAAGCCTCGATGTCGATCTGCTCGTGATTCTGAACGACAACGACATGTCGATCTCGAAAAATGTCGGCGCGCTCTCGAATTACTTCGCCAAGGTTCTCTCCGGCAAGCTCTACGCCGGCCTGCGCGAGGGCAGCAAGAAAGTGCTGCGGCAGATGCCCACGGCCTGGGAACTGGCACGGCGCTCCGAAGAGCACATGAAGGGCATGGTGTTGCCCGGCACGATGTTCGAAGAGATGGGCTGGAATTACATCGGACCGATCGATGGGCATGACCTGAAGGCCTTGACCCGCACTTTGCGCAACCTGAAGGGCCTGCACGGCCCGCAGCTGCTGCACGTCGTGACACGCAAGGGCAAAGGTTATCCGCCGGCAGAGGCCGACCCGATCAAGTGGCACGGGCCCGGACCGTTCGATCCCGTGAGCGGCACGATCTACAAGGAGAAAGCCAGCGGGCCGACCTATTCGCAGGTCTTCGGGCGCTGGCTGTGTGACATCGCGGAACGCGATCCGCGCATCGTCGGCATCACGCCTGCGATGCGCGAAGGCTCGGGGCTGGTCGAGTTTGAGAAGCGTTTTCCTGAGCGCTACTTCGATGTCGCGATTGCCGAACAGCACGCCGTGACTTTCGCCGCCGGTCTGGCTTGCGAAGGCGTGCGCCCGGTGGTCGCAATTTACTCAACATTCTTGCAGCGCGCGTACGATCAGCTGATCCACGATGTGGCCCTGCAGAATCTTCCCGTGCTGTTCGCAATCGATCGCGCCGGACTCGTGGGTGGCGACGGTGTGACGCATCAGGGGAACTACGATCTGAGTTACTTGCGGTGTATCCCCAACATGGTCGTCATGGCACCGGCGGATGAGAACGAGTGCCGCCAGATGCTCTACACCGCGACCACGCTGGATCAACCGACGGCGGTACGCTACCCACGCGGCCAGGGACCTGGTGTGCCAATCCAGGAAGCGCTTCAAGTCATGCCGCTTGGGCGCGGCGAGCTGCGGCGTACGGGGCGCAACGGTCTGGCGATCCTGGCATTCGGAACCATGGTGGGGCCCGCCGAGCCCATTGCCGAGCGCCTCGATGCGACGCTGGTCAACATGCGTTTCATCAAACCGCTGGACGAGGAATTGATTCAGCGGCTTGCACGCCAGCATGTCGCATTCGTGACCATCGAGGAGAACGCCGTTGCCGGCGGAGCCGGAGCTGCAGTCGCCGAAGTGCTGGCGGCGCAGGGCATACAGATTCCAATGCTGCACCTTGGAATTCCCGATCGCTTCATCGAGCACGGCTCACGCGAGGATTGCCTGAAGATGGCTGGCCTCGATCCAGCGTCTCTGGAGGCTGCAATCGGGCGCTTCTGGCAGCGGCCCGGACTGGCGCCGGCGGCACCAGTGTCAGCGTGAAGCCGCCCGCCCGTGCGGCACGTGCGCATTCCGTGAGCGCGGCGCGCCGGCTGCGTATAATCGCTCTCCCTGAATCCCAGCCCGGAAACCGTGATGATGGACATGCCCGCTAGCACCCGTAAGCCCACCGAAATCGGCATCGAAGACGTGCAGGGCCGTGCCGACACGCGCCGCATTCCGATCAACCGGGTCGGCGTGAAGGACGTCTATCACCCGGTACGCCTCAAGGACCGCTCCGGTGGCGAGCAGCACACGATCGCCAACTTCAACATGTACGTGAACCTGCCCCATGACTTCAAGGGCACGCACATGTCGCGCTTCATCGAAATTCTGCACCACGAGCGTGAGATCTCGGTGGACTCGTTCCGCGCGCTGCTCGAGGAAATGACGCAGCGGCTGAACGCCGACGCCGGCCACATCGAGATGTCCTTCCCTTATTTCGTGATGAAGAAGGCTCCAGTCTCCGGTGTCGAGAGCCTGATGGACTACCGCGCCTCGCTTATCGGCGAACGCCGTGACGGGCGTACCTGCATGTGGATCAAGGTGGTAGTCGCAGTCACGAGCCTGTGTCCCTGCTCCAAGAAGATCTCGGACTACGGCGCACACAACCAGCGCTCTCATATCACGATCACGGCCCGCATCCGCGAGCACGTCTGGATCGAGGAGCTCATCGAGATCGCGGAGAAGGAGGCCTCGTGCGAGCTATATGGCATCCTCAAACGCCCGGACGAGAAGTACGTGACCGAGCACGCCTACGACAATCCAAAGTTCGTCGAAGACATGGTGCGCGACATCGCGCTGCGGCTGAATCTCGATGAGCGCGTGCTCGCCTACGTCGTGGAATCAGAGAACTTCGAATCGATCCACAATCACTCGGCTTACGCCCTGATCGAGAAGGACAAGGAGCAGCCGGACCCGGCAACGCGCTGATAGCACGAGCCGTGACCCGAGCGAAGGAGGAACTCAGCCGACCTTGCGTTCGGCGTTCTGCAGGCGGCCTATGAGGCTGCGCAGGAACACCTTGTTGAAGCGCAGCTGACAGGATGCGGAGACCTGTTCCAGCAGCGTCGAACTCACCTTCATCACCGTGACCTCGCCGTCGGCCTTGATGGTCGCGGTGCGCTTGGCGCCGCGCACGTAACTGGTCTCGCCAAAGCAGTCGCCGCTCTCGAGCCGCCCGACCTGCTGCCCGTGGCGCTCCACGCTCACGTGGCCGGAGACGATGATGTAGAAGCGATCGTCCATCTCGCCTTCCTTGACGATTTCTTCGCCGTTCGTGTACTCCTGCCAGCTGCTGGCGCGCAGCACCTCCCAGATCTCCCCATGCGAGAAGTCGTGGAAGAACTTCAGGCGCCGCAGCAGATCGAACTGCTGCTGACTGTCGATCTGCTCGTATTGCGCGCGCAGCTTCTGATGCACGCGTGTGAGCTCAGCCGCGAAATCCAGACCGCTCTTGTAGCGCTTCTCCGGGTCCTTTTGCAGCGCGCTGGCGACGACATTCTCCAGTTCCTCCGGGATCTCCTTGCGCACCGTGTGAATCGGAGGCGGCGTGGCAAACACGATCTGGTGCAGGAGCTTGGACAGATTGCCGGCACGAAACGGCCGGAACCCGGTCAACAGCTCGTACATCACCGCGCCGAGCGAGTACAGGTCCGAGCGATTGGTGATCTCGGCGTTCTGCACCTGCTCGGGTGACATGTAGCTCGGGCTGCCCGCAATGCCCTGGATGCTGGAGATGTCGGAATCCGCAACCAGTGCGATTCCGAAATCGATGATGCGCACGTCGCTGTCGGTCGTGAGCATGATGTTGCTCGGCTTGATGTCGCGGTGGATGACGCCGCGGCCGTGCGCGTAGTGCAACGCCTTGGCGCACTTGAACATGATCTCCACGGCATCATCGACGCGCAGCAGGTTGTCCGGGCGGCAGTACGCAACCAGAGTGCGCGCGCCCTGTACGTGCTCGGTCACGATGTAGCAGTGGCCGTTCTCTTCGCCCGCATCGTAGATCGGCAGGATGTTCGGGTGCTGGAGCATGCCCACCATGTGGGCTTCGGAGAGGAACATCTTGCGCGCCACCTTGGCGCGCTCTTCGTCCCCGCCGGTCTCCATGTTGTAGACCTTGATCGCCACGTCGCGCCCGTAGTAGGGGTCGTGCGAGAGGTATACGACGCCGGTGCTGCCGCGACCGACTTCGTTAATGATGACGTACTTGCCGATCCGTTCCGGTATGCCGGCTCCCGGACGTGCGGAGCGTTCTGCGATCAGATTACGAATGGCTGTTCCCCATGCGCAGTTCGGCGGGCAGGATACGGATGGGGTCCGGCGCGATCTGTGACGTAATTCCCGGATCATCTCCCCATGGCCGGCGGGAGCACGGGGGCGCGCGAAATCTGAGATATTTGAACGGACTTTGCGCCTCGCGCTCGGGGATTCCCTGAAAGCGGCTCAGCGCGAAAAATGCTGGAAACCGCGCTGCGCCGGAGTGACCGGAATGCCTTTCAGGAACGACCGTAAACCCGGTTGCACCTCGATGATCCCGACCCGCGTCAGAGGACAGCCGCTGGAGGCGGCAATCTCGGCCAGCAAGTGCGCACGCGGTGCGGGAACGGTAATGCACAGCTCGTAGTCGTCACCGCCGCCGAAGGCCAGCTCGAGAGCACGTTGCGATTCGAAGCTCGCTGCGAGCGACTCTGAGAGCGGCAGCGCGTCGAGGTTCAGACGCGCCCCGACGCCACTCGCCTCGAGGATGTGGGTGAGGTCGGCGGCGAGGCCGTCAGAAATATCGATGGCCGCGGAGGCGACGTCGCGCAGGGCGAGGCCGAGCGCAATGCGCGGTTGTGGCCGAAGGAAGCGCGCGATGAGCTGATCGCGATGACTTTGATCTGCCGCGGCACGCCGCTCCAGGAGCGCCAGGCCGGCAGCCGCATCGCCCACATGGCCGCTCACGACGATCAGATCGCCCACGCGCGCACCGCTGCGTCTGAGCGCCTTGCCGATCGGCGCATGACCCATGATCTGCACCGTGATGTTCAGCGGGCCGGAGTTCGTGTCGCCGCCGATCAGCATGACCTCGTGCATACGCGCCAGCTCGAAGAAACCGGAGCAGAAACCCTCCAGCCAGCCCTCGTCCGCAGCGGGAAGCGTCAGCGCCAGCGTTGCCCAGGCGGGAGTCGCGCCCATCGCCGCGACGTCGCTGAGATTGACCGCCAGTGCCCGGTACCCGATATCCTGCGGCGAAGTGGCTGCGGGAAAGTGCACGCCTGCAACTATGGTATCGACGGCAACGACCAGCTCGGTCCCTTCCGGCACGCGCACGAGCGCCGCATCGTCGCCGATGCCCAGGCTCACGTCGGAGCGCTGCGGGCCGCCACGCGCGAAGAAGCGATTGATCAGCTCGAATTCGCCCAGCGGCATGGCCGCAGATCCTGTCGTTCTCAGTTGTGCGATCCGCGCTCGGCGGCGCGCAACTGCGCGGCGGCGCGGTCGAGGACCGCGTTCACGTACTTGTACCCGTCCGTCGCACCGAAGCGCCGTGCGAGACCGACGCCTTCGTTGATCACGACCTTGAACGGGATGTCGTTGCGCGCCTTGAGCTCGTAAAGTCCAATCAGCAGGATCGCGTGCTCGACCGGATCGAGATCCTTCGGCGGTCGATCGACGAGAGCCGCGAGGTCGGCATCGAGCAGCTCACGTGAGCCGCAGACCTGCTGCACCAACTCGCGAAAGTACTCGCTGTCGGCACGCGGCATATCTTCGTTCGCCAGGAACTGCTGGTGCAGGTCCTGCCAGGGCTGCGCGTTGAGCTGGGATTGGTAGATGGCTTGCATTGCGAGGCGTCGCGCCACCGAACGTGCGCGAGTGCTGGGATGCACTGCCGGAGAGGCCGCCATCGAACGCCCCTCAACCTTCCAGCCGTCTCAGCAGGTTGGCCATCTCGATGGCTGTCACCGCCGCTTCCGCGCCCTTGTTGCCGCTCTTGGCACCGGCACGTTCGACAGCCTGCTCGATAGTATCCGTCGTCAACACGCCGAACGCGATCGGTACACCGGATTCGAGCGCCACGCGGGACAGACCGCTGGCGCACTCGCCGGCAACATACTGGAAGTGTGGCGTGGCGCCGCGGATCACCGCACCCAGGGCGATCACGGCGTCGTGGCGGTGGGCGGCGAGCAGCTTCTGCACTGCCAGTGGAATGTCGAATGCGCCGGGCACCCTTACGAGCTCGATCTGCTTCTCGGACGCCCCGTGGCGCTGCAAGGCTTCGAGCGCGCCGCGGATCAGACTGTCGACGATGAAGTCGTTGAAGCGCGAAGCGACGATCGCGAAGCGCAGATCGCGCGCCAGGTGGTCGCCTTCGAAAGTGCGAATAGTGCTCATGCGTATCTGGCCGGAAACGGCAGGCAGTATAGCGGATGCGGCAGGCGCGGCCTCTCAGGACTCGCTGTCGACGTACTCGGTGATCTCCAGATCGAACGCTGAAATGGCGACCACCTGGCGCGGCGCGCTCAGCACGCGCATGCGCGTCACACCCAGATCCTGCAGAATCTGCGCACCGATGCCATAGGTTCGCAGGATCCGCGCACCTTCGTGGCGCGGCCCTGCGGTCTTGCTCGCCCCGAGCGCACGTACGGCTTCGACCAGATCGCGCGGCCCCTCCGCCTGGCGCAGGATGACGACCACACCGCTGCCCTCTTCGGCGATCCGCTTGAGCGCATCGCGCAGCGGCCAGCCGCGATCGCCACGAATGCCGATCACGTCGCGCAGCGTCTCGGTGAGATGCACGCGTACCAGGGGCGGCTTCGAGGCGTCGAGACTCCCGCGCACCAGCGCGATGTGCACATCGTGATTGACGTGATCCTCGTAGCAGCACATGCGAAAGGAGCCGAACTCCGTTTCCACCGCCTGATCGGAGAGGCGCTCGACGGAGCGCTCCGTCTTGAGGCGATAGCGAATGAGATCGGCGATCGTGCCGACCTTGAGTTGGTGTGATTGGGCAAACTCGAACAGCTGCGCGCCGCGCTTCATCGTGCCATCGTCATTGACGATCTCGCACAGAATCCCGGTGAGGGAGCGAAAGCCGGCGAGGCGCACGAGGTCCAGCGTGGCTTCCGTGTGACCGGCGCGACACAGCACACCGCCTTCGGTGTAACGCAACGGGAAGATGTGGCCCGGGCGGGCGAAATCATCCGGCTGTGAAGCGGCATCGGCGAGCGCACGGATGGTCTTTGCGCGGTCATGTGCCGAAATGCCGGTGGTCGTCCCGTGCCGGTAGTCGACCGAGATCGTAAAGGCGGTGCGGTGCGACTCGGTGTTCTCCGGGACCATTTGCGGCAGTCGCAGCTCCTGCAACCGCTGCTGCATCATCGGCTGGCAGATGATGCCACTGGTGTAGCGCACGAAGAACGCCACGCTCTCGGGCGTGGCGGCCTCAGCCGCCATGATGAGGTCCGCCTCGTTCTCGCGCGTCTCGTCGTCCATGATCACGACCATCCGCCCGGCACGCACTTCGGTGACAATTTCCTCGATGCTGTTCATGGTGCGAATTCTGCCAGACGCTCGAGGTAGCGCGCGACGAGATCGACCTCGATGTTCACCTGCCCCCCTGCGGCGAGGCTACCGAGCGTCGTCACCGCCAGCGTGTGCGGAATGAGGTTGACCGTAAATCGCGTACCCTGTACCTCGTTGACGGTGAGACTCACGCCATCGATGCAGACCGATCCCTTGCGCGCGACGTAACGCGCCAGTTCGGCCGGCACCTTGAACTCGAAGCGCTCTGAGCGTGCCTCCGCCCGGCGCGTCAGCAGGCGCCCGATACCGTCAACGTGTCCTGACACCAGGTGACCGCCGATCGGGTCCCCGGCTTTCAGCGCCATTTCGAGATTGACACGACTGCCAGACGCAAGCCCGCCAAGTGTAGTGCGCCCGAGCGTTTCGCGTGATACATCGCTGATGAAGCTGGTGCCGGCGATCTGCGTGACAGTAAGGCACACTCCACTCACCGCGATGCTGTCGCCAATGCACGCGTGTCCCAGGTCGAGTCCGTCGGCAGCAACGACGAGCTCGACATCGCCGCCACGCTCGCGTCGCGCACTGACGATGCCCTGGGCTTGAACGATTCCAGCGAACATGGCTGCGCTAGCTCCTGCACGCCGCGACCACGCGGATATCGGGCCCGATTCTACGGACATCGCGGAACTCGAGTTGCGCTCGTCGATCGAGCGACACGAGCTCAGGCAGATCGAACATTCCTCGAGCGTTCGAGCCGAGCACGGACGGCGCGAAATACGCGACCACCTCGTTGACAAGGCCCTCCTGCAACAGCGCGCCGGCAAGGCGCGGCCCCGATTCGACCCAGACCTCGTTCACCTCCATCTGTGCCAGGCGGCGCATTACTGCATGCAGGTCGAGCCCCTGTGCCGCGCGCTGCATGGGCTCGGTGGCGATCCCCCGCGCGTCGAACTGAGCGCGCCTCGGCCCGCTCGCGACCCCGGTCATGATCAGGGCTCTGCCGGGAGCATCCAGAATCCGCGCCTCGAACGGCGTGCGCAGTTCGGTGTCAAGAATGACGCGCAGCGGCTGGCGCGGGCCCGGACTTCCGGATGGTGGCGAGCGAACGTCGAGACGCGGATCGTCTTTCAGTACGGTACCGGAGCCCGTAAGGATCGCGGAACTGCGCGCACGCCAGCACTGCACGTCAGCGCGCGCTTCTTCGCTCGTGATCCAGCGGCTCGCACCATTCGCGAGTGCCGTGCGCCCATCGAGGCTCGCACCGAACTTGATCCGCACCCAGGGGAGCCCCTCCTCCATGCGCCTGATGAACCCCGGATTGAGTGCGCGCGCCTGTGTTTCGCACAGCCCCGATTCAACGGTAATGCCCGCTTCCCTTAACTTCGCAATTCCCGAGCCGCGCACGCGCGGGTTCGGGTCGATCATTGCGCATACCACCCGGGTCACGCTGGCCCCCAGCACCGCATCCACGCACGGTGGGGTGCGGCCGAAGTGGGTGCAGGGCTCGAGCGTCAGGTAGACGGTCGCGCCGTGACTTCGTTCTGCGGCCGCGCGCAGCGCCAGCACTTCGGCGTGCGGCTCACCCGGTCGTTCGTGCCAGCCCTCGCCCACGATCACCTCGCCCAGCGCGACGACGCTGCCGACACGAGGATTGGGATCCGTCGTGTTCAGGCCACGCGCCGCCAGCTCCAGTGCGCGCCCCATGCAGCGCCGATCGAATTCGCTGAACGACACGGCCTAGCTCTTCTTGTCGGTGGCGGCGCCGGGCAGAAGCGGCAGCTGATCGGCGCTCGCCTCGCGGCGGCGGCGATGACGCAGGCGCTCGACCTCTTCGCGAAAGGCTTCGACGTCCTGAAAACTCCGGTAAACGGAGGCGAAACGTACGTACGCCACCTCGTCGAGATGCCGCAGCTCCTCCATGACGAGTTCCCCGATCTGGCGCGCCTGGACCTCACGCTCACCGAGATTGCGAATCTTGTGGCAGATGCGGTTGACCGCCTCCTCGACCGCCTCGCTACTCACGGGCCGCTTTTCGAGCGCCTTGAGGATGCCTGCGCGCAACTTGTGTTCATCGAACGGCTCGCGCGCGCGATCACTCTTGACCACCTGCGGCATCACCAGCTCTGCGCTCTCAAAGGTCGTGAAGCGCTCGGCGCACTTCAGGCATTCGCGGCGACGACGGATCTGGCTCCCCTCGCCGGCGAGCCGCGAGTCGATCACCTTGGTCTCTTCGTGTGCGCAGAATGGGCAATGCATCGCTTCGAGTCCCGCGAGCCCGGCCGGCTCCGCCGCATCGACGCGGCCGCATGCGCCTCAAGCATATACGGGAAAGCGGCGGCACAGCTCGATTACTGCGCGCTGCACGCGCTTGAGCGTCGCTTCCCCCTTCGGATCGGCCAGGACATCCGCGATCCAGTGACTGATCTGCTCCACTTCCGGCTCGCGCAGCCCGCGCGTCGTGATCGCCGGCGTCCCCATGCGTAGCCCGCTCGTCACGGCGGGCGGGCGTGGATCATTGGGAACCGCGTTCTTGTTAACAGTGATATTGGCATTGCCGAGCGCGGCGTCGGCATCCTTGCCGGTGATGTTCTTGTCGATGAGGTCGAGCAGGAACAGGTGATTGTCGGTGCCGCCGGAGACGATCCGGTGCCCGCGTTCGATCAGCACCCGGCACATGGCGCGGGCGTTCTGCAGGATCTGGCGTTGATACGCGGCGAACTCGGGCTGTAACGCCTCGAGCAACGCCACGGCCTTGGCTGCGATCACGTGCATCAGCGGACCGCCCTGCGTACCCGGAAACACCATGGAGTTGAGCTTCTTCTCGAGCTCCGGGTTGGCGCGCGCGAGGATCATGCCGCCGCGCGGACCGCGCAGCGTCTTGTGCGTGGTCGTGGTCGTGACGTCAGCGATCGGCACCGGGTTCGGATACAGGCCGACGGCGCACAGGCCCGCTACGTGCGCCATGTCGACCAGCAGATAGGCGCCCACTGCGTCGGCGATGCGGCGAAAGCGCGCAAAGTCGATCACGCGTGAGTACGCCGAGAACCCCGCGATGATCAGTTTCGGCCGGTGTTCGTGCGCGAGGCGCTCGACTTGCTCGTAGTCAATGAGACCCGTCGCGGGGTCGAGACCGTACTGCACGGCCTTGAAGTAGCGGCCCGAGAAGTTGACCTTGGCGCCGTGCGTGAGATGGCCGCCCTGGTCGAGACTCATGCCGAGCAGGGTGTCACCGGGATTGATCAGCGCGAAATAGGCCGCGGCATTGGCTTGCGAGCCCGAGTGCGGCTGCACGTTGGCATAGGCAGCCCCGAACAGTTTCTTGGCGCGGTCGATGGCCAGCTGTTCGGCGATATCGACGAATTCGCAACCACCGTAGTAACGCTTGCCGGGATAACCTTCGGCGTACTTGTTGGTCAACACCGAGCCCTGCGCCTCGAGCACACGCGGGCTCGCATAGTTCTCCGAGGCGATGAGCTCCAGGTGCTCTTCCTGGCGACGCCGCTCGCCATCGAGCGCACGTTTGAGCTCGGGATCAAAATCACCGACGGTCATCTTCAGATCGAACATCAATCACTCCGGGATGGGACTTGGAGCCTGCCAGGCAGGCCCGAGCAGTTTATCAGTCGGACTCGACCAGCGAGCGCACGACACGGGTCCAGGCTCGGGCAAGGTTGCGCCGGTTGTAACCGCCGCCGCCCATCGCCAGCACGCGACCCTGCGCGGAGCGCCTGGCGAGCGCGCAGAGCCGCGCCGCCGCGTGCGCGTGCGCTTCTTCAGTCAGGCGCAGGTGGGTGATGGGATCGCCTTCCAGGCTGTCCGCGCCGCACTGAAACAGGATGAATTCCGGCTCGGAGCTCTCCAGGTAGGACTCGATACGGCTCCATGCGGTGTGAAACTCGGCATCCCCCGCGCCGGGCGGCAGAGGCAGGTTGAGCTTGGTGCCCTTGGCGCGGCCAACGCCGGTTTCCGAAGCTGCGCCGGTTCCGGGATAGAGGTAGCGGCCATCCTCGTGGATGTCGGCAAACATCAGATAAGGATCGTCCTCGAAACCATAGAACACGCCGTCACCGTGATGGGCATCGATGTCGACGTAGGCGATTCGCTTGAGCCCGAAGCGGCTGCGAAGGATCTCGGCCGCAACCCCGCAGTCGTTGAACACACAGAACCCGGCCGCGTGCCCGCGCGAAGCGTGGTGCAGGCCGGCGATCGGGATAAAGGCGCGCTGCGCCTCTCCAGCCATGATCGCCTCAACGGCAGTCAGGGTCGCGCCGACCACGTTGCAGGCCGCCTCGAAAACACCGCGATAAGCCGGTGTGTCCCCGGCGTCGAGATAGCCCTGGCCGATGGCGGAGCGCTCCACCACCAGGTCGATATAGGCGGACGTGTGGAAGCTGGCGAGCTCGGCGCGCGTCGCACTGCGGGGCTCGAGCTGCCGCACGGATGCGTCCAGCGCCTCCGCTTTCAGCTCGCGCATGAACGCATCGTGACGGTCATAGCCGAACGGATGACCGTCGCCGAAACCGTAGCGCGCGATCTTTTCTCCGGCGACGAGCGCCACCGGCGAGCGCGTCGAATGCGCCATCGGACTTGCAAGACTCCCCAAGTGGACACGGTAGCCTAACACAGGGGGTTGGTGGATAATGCGCGGCCTTTTTTTCGCCCCCGCGCACCGGTCTTTCACACATGGCTCAGTACATCTACACCATGAACCGGGTATCCAAGGTGGTGCCCCCGAAGCGCGTTATCCTGCGCGACATCTCCCTGAGCTTCTTTCCCGGCGCCAAGATCGGCGTGCTGGGCCTCAACGGCTCCGGCAAATCGACACTGCTCCGGATCATGGCTGGACTGGACAAGGACATCGAAGGCGAGGCGCGCCCGCAGCCCGGGATCAAGATCGGGTTTCTCCCGCAGGAGCCGCAGCTGGACGCCACCAAGGACGTGCGCTCCATCGTGACCGAAGGCGTCGGTGAGACACAGAAGCTGATCGACCGCTTCAATGCGATCAGCGACAAGTTCGCCGAGCCGGTATCCGACGACGAGATGCAAAAACTCCTCGATGAACAAGCGAAGCTCCAGGACGCCATCGATGCGGTGCGGGGCTGGGAGCTCGAGCGCAAGCTTGAAATCGCCGCAGACGCACTGCGTCTGCCGCCGTGGGAGACCCAGGTCGAAACACTTTCGGGCGGCGAGCGACGGCGCGTGGCGCTGTGTCGCTTGCTGCTCTCGCAGCCCGACATGCTGCTGCTCGACGAGCCGACGAATCATCTCGACGCGGAGTCGGTCGCGTGGCTCGAGCGCTACCTCGAGGAGTACCCGAGCACTGTCATCGCCGTGACCCACGACCGCTACTTTCTCGACAACGTCGCCGGCTGGATTCTCGAGCTCGACCGTGGTTACGGCATCCCGTGGCAGGGCAATTACTCCTCATGGCTCGAGCAGAAGGAGGCGCGCCTGCAGCAGGAAGAGAAGCAGCAGGAAGCGCTGCGCAAGTCGCTGCAACGCGAGCTCGAATGGGTACGCGCCAATCCCAAGGCCCGCCAGGCCAAGAGCAAGGCGCGCGTGCAACGTTACGAGGAGCTTGCCTCGACCGAATTTCAGAAGCGCAACGAGACCAACGAGATCTACATTCCGCCGGGCCCGCGCCTTGGAGAGCACGTGGTTGAGGTTACGAAGTTGCGCAAGGGCTTCGGCGACCGGCTGCTGATCGATGACCTGAGCTTCCGTCTGCCGGCCGGCGGCATCGTCGGCATCATCGGCCCCAATGGCGCGGGCAAGACCACGCTGTTTCGCATGCTGACGGGTGTCGAGAAGCCGGATGCGGGCGAAATCCGCATCGGCCCCACCGTGCAACTCGCCTATGTCGATCAATCACGCCAGTCACTCAACGATACCAACAGCGTTTGGACCGAAATCTCCGACGGGCAGGATCTGATCCGCGTCGGCAACTACGAGACTCCGTCGCGCGGCTACGTCGGCCGCTTCAACTTCCGTGGCGTGCAACAGCAGCAGTTGATCGGTGAGCTGTCAGGCGGTGAGCGTAATCGGGTGCACCTGGCCAAGGTGCTGCGCAAGGGCGGCAACGTGTTGCTGCTCGACGAGCCCACCAATGACCTCGATGTCGAAACGTTGCGGGCGCTGGAAGAGGCGCTGCTGGCGTTTCCGGGCTGCGCTGTCGTGATTTCGCACGATCGCTGGTTCCTCGACCGCATCGCCACTCACATCCTGGCCTTCGAAGGCAACTCCGAAGTGGTCTGGTTCGAGGGCAACTACGCGCAATACACCGAGGACTTCCATCGCCGTCGCGGCACGGATGCCGACCAGCCGCACCGCATCCGCTACAAGCCGCTCAGCACTTGAGCTGCGGCGCCCGCACTGCAGCGGCGATGCCGGTAAAGATGCGTTCCAACCGACGCCGGAAGTCGCTGAAGCGCGCCTCCCCGGTCGCTCCCTGCGGCGCGCCCTCTGCCATGTAGAGCCGCTGGCACATCTCGATCTGCAGCGTCTGCACGTTTGCGATCGAGCAATAGTGCGCGGTGATGAAACCGCCCTTGTAGGGATCATTGACGTTCACCACCAGGTGCTCCGCACGAAACACATCGCGGACCAACTGAGTGAACGCCGCATCGCAGGTCGTGCCATCCCGGTCGCCGAGGAAGACGTCCTGCTTGAGCTCGCCGTGCAGCCGGCTGGCCCTGGACTCGACGCTGTGCAGATCGAGCAGGTAGCAGCGCCCGAACTGCGCCACCCTTTCGTGCAGGCGCTGCTCGAGCGCTGCGTGATACGGACGGTGATACTTCTGCACGCGCTCGGCAATGTCCCGGGTCGTCGGCCGCACGCGCCAGATAGGCTCGCCCTGGAACGTTTCGCTCGGCACCAGCGTGGTCTCGAAACGACCCGGGTACAGCGGCCGAGAATCCGCCGGTCGATTCAGGTCGACGACGAAGCGGTGATGCGTGGCGTGGATCACATCGATGCCGAGGTCCGGCAGGAACGCGTACAGCTCGTGCAGGTGCCAGTCAGTCATCAGCCCGGTCGCCATCTCCGCGGTGGCAAATTCGCGTGCGATTTCCGGAGGCACGAACGTGCCTGTGTGCGGAATGCTGATCAGCAGCGGGATCTCTTCCCCGCGCGCGGGCAGGAAACGCCAGAGCGGTGGCGCGGCGGACATCGTGGGTCACCTCCCTGCGACGGGCCGATGCGACGCATGGCAGCGGCGCATCACTGCCTCGAAGCGTGCGGCATCGAATGCGCGCACGGGTTCACCGTGATCGATGCGACGTTCCCCGCCCACGTAGACCGAATCGATCTGGGCAGCGCTGCCGGCCGTCAGCCACGCATCGAGCAGGTTCTCGGGAGCGACGCCTGCAAACAGCGGATCATCGAGGTCGAGCACGACCAGATCTGCAAATGTGTCCGGCGCCACATTTCCCACCGGCTGGCCGATCGAATGCCCGCCGGCCTCCGCCGCTTCCCGCCACAGCGGCAGGCCGAGGCCGAGTGTTCCGCTCAGCACGCTGCGCCGGTGCGTCGCGAGCCGTTGGCCGTACTCGGCCCAGCGCAGCTCCTCGACCGCATCGATGCGCGCGTTGCTGTCGGAACCCACGGCGAACGTACCGCCGCGCGCGACGTATTCCGGCAGCGCGAACAGGCCATCGCCCAGGTACGCCTCGGTGAGGGGGCACAGCACGAGATTGGCGCGGCGGGTCTGAATCAACTCCACTTCGGCGGGTTCGGCGTGCGTCGCATGGATCAGGCTCCAGCGCTCATCGAGTGTGACACTATCGTCGAGGCAGCGAACCGGCGGCCGGCCGTAGGCCGCGCGACATTCGTTCACTTCGCGGATCTGCTCGCTCACGTGGATGTGGATCGGCGCACGTGGACCCAGCAGTTCGTCGGCGAGCGCCACGAGCCCGGGCAAGTTCTCGGGTGGCACTGCGCGCAGCGAGTGCGGCGCCACGCCACACGGTTGCCCACGCAACTGCTCGAGCAGGTGCCCGAATTCCTCAAGCGACTCGAAGATGAAGCGACGCTGCTCCGCAGCCGGCGGGCGGTTGAAACCGCCCCGCTGGTACAGCACCGGCAACAGCGTCATGCGAATGCCGGCGTCGGCGGCAGCGGCACGCAGGGCGAGCGCCATGTCCAGGGTCCTGGAGCCATCGCGCGCATGATGCAGGTAATGAAACTCCCCGACCGAAGTGAACCCCGCGCGCAGCATCTCGGCGAAAGCGCGTGTCGCGATCACTCGCAGGTCCTCCGGATCGAGGGCGTTCGCCACCGCGTACATCGCTTCGCGCCAGCTCCAGAAGGAGTCGGTGGCGCGTGTTTCCGGCACGCCGACAAGCGCGCGCTGAAAGGCGTGACTGTGGGCGTTCGGCATGCCGGGCAGCGCCAGACGCCCGTCCCACGGACCCGCAGTGACGGGTTCGATGGCCGTGATCCGGCCATCCTCACCCACCTCGATGCGCCGACCCTGTTCGAGACCGGTGCTCGTCAGCAGATATTCAAAAGTGAGCGTCCTCGGCATACCCTTGAGCGCAGCGAAGTGGCGAGTGAGTGTCCTTGTTCGATCTGAGAGTCGACAACGCGCGATTGTATCCGATGGATGGCACCGCCACGCCGTGCGCCGCGCGTTCTCTCGCAATCAGCAATGGCAGCATCATTGGCCTCGACGCGGCCGGTCCGGCGCGCGAGACCTACGATGCGCGGGGCGCCGTGGTGCTGCCCGGCTTCGTCGACTGCCACACGCACACGGTCTATGCCGGCGATCGCGCGCGCGAACACCGCCTGAAGCTCGCCGGCACTTCGTATGCCGACATCGCACGTGCGGGTGGCGGCATTCTCTCCACGGTGCGCGCCGTGCGCGCGGCGAGCGAGAACGAGCTCGTCGACGCGGCGCGGCCACGGATCGCTGCGCTCGGCGCCGAAGGCGTCACCACACTCGAGATCAAGAGCGGTTACGGTCTCGACGTCGACACCGAGCTCAAGATGCTGCGGGCGATCCGTACGCTGGCAAAGCAGACCCCCTTGCGCCTCGTGCCGACGCTGCTGGCGGCGCACGCCGTGCCGCCCGGATCGAGCCGCCACGATTATATGGAGCTCGTGCTCAGCGAACTCCTGCCGCGCGTGCGCGACGAGCACCTCGCCGACTGCGTCGATGCCTTCATCGAAACGATCGCCTTCGACCTGGAAGATGCGCGGCGCCTGTTCACGCGCGCGCGTGAGCTCGGGTTCAAGATTCGCGTGCACGCGGAGCAGCTTTCCTCGAGCGGTGCCGCGGCGCTCGGCGCCCGGTTCGGTGCCCTGTCCTGCGATCACCTGGAGTACCTCGACGCGGACGGCGCACGCGCCATGGCTGGGGCAGGCACGGTCGCGGTGCTGCTGCCGGGGGCGTATTACTTCCTGCGCGAATCACAGCCCCCGCCGGTGTCGTTGCTGCGCGAGCACGGCGTCGCGATGGCAGTGGCATCGGATCTCAATCCGGGTTCATCGCCGATCGCGAGCCTGCTCACGTGCCTGCACATGTCGGTCCTGCTGCTTGGACTCACACCTGAGGAAGCTCTGCTCGGGGTCACCTACAATGCCGCACGGGCACTGGGACGCAGCGATCTCGGCAGCCTCGCGCCGGGGAAGCGCGCTGACTTCACGGTGTGGAACATTCCCGAGCCCGAGTTTCTCGCCTACCAGCTCGGCGGCGTGAGACCCGCGGCGATCTTCATCAACGGAGTACGACAGACTCGTGACTGATACCTGGCAGCTGACCGGCAGCAACCTCACGATCGAAAAGCTGGCGACCTACGAGCGCGCGCGCCCCAAGATCACGCTCGGCGAGGAGGCGCGCCGGCGCGTACAGGCGAGCCGCGACACAGTCGCTGCGACGGTCAGGGATGGACGCGTGAGCTACGGCATCACCACGGGATTTGGCGCTTTCGCCAATCGCCAGATACCCGCCGCAAAGGTAAAGGAACTGCAGCTCAACCTCGTTCGCAGCCACAGCTGCGGCGTCGGCGACCCCCTGCCCGATGCCATCGTACGGCGCATCCTGCTACTCAAGGCCAACAGCCTCGCCGCCGGCTTCTCCGGCGTTCGTCCCCTCGTCATCGAAGCGCTGCTCGCACTGCTCAACAGCGACATCGTGCCGCTGGTTCCGAGCCGCGGCTCGGTCGGCGCATCGGGAGATCTCGCACCGCTCGCACACCTGACGCTCGCGCTGATCGGCGAAGGCGAGGCACGCCAGCAGCAACGCACGCTGTCGGGGCGCGAGGTGCTGCAAGCGGCAGGCGTGGCTCCGCTCGAGCTCGAAGCGAAGGAGGGCCTCGCGCTCCTCAACGGCACGCAGCTCAGCGCTGCGCTCGCCATCGAGGGCCTGCTGCGCGCGCAGAACCTGCTGCACAGCGCCATCGTCGTCGGTGCCCTTACGGTCGATGCGCTGGCGGGGAGTTACACGCCGTTCGACGCGCGGATTCACTCCGCCCGAGGACTGCCCGGACAGAACCATGTCGCGGAGTGCTTCCGACGACTGCTCACTGACAGCGAGATCAAGCGCAGCCATGAGAACTGCGATCGGGTGCAGGATCCATACGCCGTGCGCTGCATGCCGCAGGTGTTGGGGGCCGTAGCCGACACGCTCACACACGCGCGCCTCGTGTTGCAGGCGGAGTGCAACGGCGTCTCGGACAACCCGCTGATCTTCGGCGAAGAGATCCTGTCCGGCGGAAATTTTCACGCGGCGCCGCTCGGCTTCGTCAGCGACTTCCTTGCCATCGCGGTGGCGGAGCTCGCCAGCATGTCGGAGCGGCGCACCGACCTGCTGGATCGGCGCGTCAATCCCGCGCTCAACATGTTTCTCACGAGCGAGCCGGGGGTCGAGTCCGGATTCATGATCGCGCATGTCACTGCTGCGGCACTCGCTTCCGAAAACAAGACCCTGGCGCATCCGGCATCGGTCGACAGCATTCCGACCTCCGCGGGCCAGGAAGATCACGTGAGCATGGCGCCCTGGGCGGGACTCAAGCTTCTCAGGATCTGCGACAACACGGCCGCGGTGCTCGGCATCGAGCTGCTCGCCGCGGCCCGCGCCATCGACTGTCTGCGGCCGCTGCGTTCGACGCCGGCGCTCGAGGCGCTGCATGCCGCCGTGCGCCGCCAGGTACCGGAAAACCCAAAGGATCATCGCCTCGATGGTGACATAACGAAGCTCATGGCCATGGTGCAGTCCGGCGAACTGCGTGAATTCCTTGAGCAAGCGTCGAGCGCCTCGCCAATACATGAATGAGCGTGAGCAGCTGCGGTACACTGCTCCCGTGACTGCGCGGATTCGGGGGATGAAGCGCCGTCGGGACCAGGAACAATAAATGTCGGTGTACATCGATACGCAGGGCCGCCTGCACCACGACCAGCAGCAGAATCTCGCCGTCACCTGCCCTCATTGCCAGGTGTTCTCGCACATCACGCCGCTGGCGGTGCCGCAATACGATCAGCTGGCCACGTACCGTCCCAAGCAGGTCGGCATCGTGTTTCGCTGCGATTCCTGCAACGCGCCGATATTTCTCAAGTTCAATGCCAAGATGTATGCGGCGAGCCGCGTGGAGCTCTCGACCACGTTCGTGGAGCTCGAGCGCGCCAAGGAGAAATTCAGCTTCACCTACCTGCCGGAGGACGCGGAGGTCCTGTTCAAGGAAGCGCTCGCCTGCTATTCGGCGGTATGTTTCAACGCTTTCGCTTCGATGTGCCGGCGCACCGCGCACGTCGTGTTCACTGAGCTCGGCAACTCCGGCAAGCTCAAGCTGTTCGATGAGCTCAACGAGATCCGCGACATCGCCGAGATCGATCCGGAAACTTTCAACACGGTCAAGCGCGTGATCTTCGGTGGCGACAGCGACAGTGAGCCGGTGCTGCCCGAGATCAACGCCTACGAGGCGGGCGTGCTGCTCGAAGTGATGAAGGATCTGCTCTACCAGGCCTATGTACGCAAGGGCCGGCTGCAGCAGGCGATGATGGTGCGGCGATTCTTCCTCGAAGAGACCGACCCGAATCTAGCCGCCACGCTGTCGAAGTCGAGCGCCTAGCGCGCACTTTCTACTTCAACATCGGCAGGTCGACGCCGCGCTGGCGCGCCACTTCGATCGCGCGCTCGTAGCCGGCATCGGCGTGTCGCATCACCCCGGTGCCGGGATCGTTCGTGAGCACGCGCTGCAGTGCCGCCTGCGCGCGCGGCGAGCCATCGGCGACGATGACGACGCCAGCGTGCAGTGAATAGCCCATGCCAACGCCGCCGCCGTGATGAAAGCTCACCCAGGAGGCGCCGCTTGCCGTGTTGAGCAGCGCGTTGAGCACCGGCCAGTCGGCGACCGCGTCGGTGCCGTCGCGCATGAGCTCGGTCTCGCGATACGGTGAGGCGACCGAGCCCGCATCGAGGTGGTCGCGACCGATCACGATCGGCGCCTTGAGTTCGCCCTTGCGTACCATCTCGTTGAACGCGAGTCCCAGGCGATGCCGTTCGCCATACCCCAGCCAGCAGATGCGCGCCGGCAGCCCCTGGAAGTGGATGCGCTTGCTGGCGTGATCGAGCCAGCGAATCAGGTCCTTCTTGTCCGGAAACAGCTCGCGCGCCTTCGCATCGGTGCGCGCGATGTCCTGCGGATCGCCCGACAGAGCGACCCAGCGGAACGGGCCCATACCCTCGCAGAACAGCGGCCGGATATAGAGCGGCACGAACCCCTGGAAGTCGAACGCGTTAGTCACGCCCGCATCGCGCGCCATGGCGCGGATGTTGTTGCCATAGTCGAATGTCGGAATGCCACGCGCGTGGAATCCGAGCATCGCGCGCACCTGCTGCGCCATCGATTGCTTGGCGAGCCGCATGTACTCCTTGGGGTCACGCTCGCGCAGCTCGGCCGCCTGCTCGAGCGAGAAGCCAAGGGGGATGTAACCGTTCAACGGATCGTGTGCCGAAGTCTGATCGGTCACGAGGTGCGGCTGCTGAGTTCCAGCCAGCACGCGTGGAAAGATGTCGGCCGCGTTTGCCAGCAGACCCACGGAAACGACCGCGCCGCGCGCCTGTGCCGCCGCGATCATCCCCAGAGCCTGCTCCAGATTGTCGGCGCGCTTATCGAGGTAGCCGGTGCGCAAACGCATGTCGATGCGCTTCGGGTCGATCTCCACGGCGAGGCTGGAAATCCCGGCGAAGGTTGCTGCCAGCGGCTGCGCGCCACCCATTCCGCCCAGACCTCCCGTGAGCAGCCACTTGCCGGCGCCCTGCCCGTCGTAATGTTGGCGCACCGCTTCCGCGAACGTCTCGTAGGTGCCCTGCACGATGCCCTGCGAGCCGATGTAGATCCAGGAGCCTGCCGTCATCTGGCCGAACATCATCAGACCTTTGCGGTCGAGTTCGAAGAAGTGTTCCCAGTTGGCCCAGTGTCCGACGAGATTGGAGTTGGCGAGCAGCACGCGCGGAGCGGCCTCGTGGGTCTGGAACACTCCGGCTGGCTTGCCGGATTGAATCAGCAGGGTCTCGTCGTTCTCGAGCCGGCGCAGGGTGCGCACGATGGCGTCGAAACATTCCCAGTTGCGCGCGGCGCGCCCGATTCCACCGTAGACCACGAGCTCGCGCGGATTCTCTGCCACGTCGGGATCGAGATTGTTGTGCAGCATGCGTAGCGCCGCTTCCTGCTGCCAGCCCTTGCAGCTCAGCTCGATACCGCGTGGAGCGTGCAGGGTGACGTCCCGGAATCTTGTGCTCATCGGTTCTCCCTCTCTGTCGGCGCGGGCGCGGCGTCAACTCACCCACACGCGCGCATTACGAAAAAGCCGCATCCAGCCGCTGTCCTCGCCCGAGTTGTGCGGGTGCCAGGAATTCTGCACGGTGCGAAACACGCGCTCCGGATGGGGCATGGTGACCGTGACACGTCCGTCGGCGTTGCTGAGCGCCGCGATGCCGAGCGGTGACCCATTGGGATTCTCCGGATAGTGCTGCGTCACCTGACCGCGATTGTCGACGTAGCGCATCGCGACCAGGCCAGCACGTTCGCAGGCAGCGAGCTTGGCCGGTGAGGCGAATTCCGCCCGTCCTTCGCCGTGCGAAACGGCAATGGGCATGACCGAGCCCTGCATCCCCAGCAGCAAGACGGAGGGCGAGGACGCGATCTGCACCAGTCCGAAGCGTGCCTCGTATTGCTCGGATCGATTGCGCACGAAACGCGGCCAGTGTTCGGTGCCCGGAATGAGCTCGCGTAGCGCGGCCATCATCTGACAGCCATTGCAGACGCCCAGCGCAAAGGCATCCGTGCGCGCGAAGAAGCGGGTGAACTCTTCCCGTGTCGGTGCGTGGAAGAGGATCGACTTCGCCCAGCCCTCACCGGCCCCGAGCACGTCGCCGTAAGAGAATCCACCGCAGGCAATGAGCCCACGAAAGTCGGCGAGGTGCACGCTCCCTTCGAGGAGGTCCGTCATGTGTACATCATGCGCCTCGAATCCCGCACGCATGAGGGCAGCCGCCATCTCCACCTGGCTGTTAACGCCCTGTTCGCGCAGCACGCCCACGCGCGGGCGCGCACCGCGTGCCACGAAAGGCGCAGTGACATCTGCGGCGGGATCGAAGCTCATGTGCGCGTGCAAGCCAGGGTCTTCCGCATCGCCCAGCCGCTCGTATTCCTCGTCCGCGCAGGCCGGATTGTCACGCAGGCGCTGCAGGCGCCAGGAGGTTGCCGACCATTCGCGACGCAATCGCGTGCGTGTCTCGCTTAGAACCTCGCTGCCCACGGCGATGCGAATTCGTTCGCCAGGCTCGGCGGCACCGAGTTCGTGGGTCAGCGCATCGAGTCCCTGCGTGCGCAGCACGGCGCGCACCACATCGAGATCGTCGGCGCGAACCTGGACCACGGCGCCGAGCTCCTCGGCACACAGTGCAGCCAGCGGCGCAGCATCTTGCAGCGGGACGGAGACATCGAGACCGCAGTGACCGGCAAACGCCATCTCGAGCAGCGTAACGAGCAGCCCGCCATCGGACCGGTCGTGATAAGCGAGCACGAGATCGCGCGCCTTGAGCGCGGTGATAGCGCTGAAGAACCGGGTGAGAAGCTGTGGTTCGTCAAGATCAGCGGGCACGTCGCCCAGTGTCCCCGAGACCTGGGCGAGGCACGAACCACCGAGCCGATTGCGCCCACGCCCGAGATCGATCAACAGCAGTCGCGTCGCACCCGCGTCGAGACGCAGCTGTGGCGTGAGCGTGCGTCGGATGTCCCGCACGGGCGCGAAGGCCGAAACGATCAGCGACACGGGCGCGATGACGGAATAGCTCCGCTCATCGCTCATCCACGCTGACTTCATCGAGAGCGAATCCTTGCCGACCGGGATTGTGATGCCCAGCGCCGGACACAATTCTTCGCCCACGGCCTTGACCGCGGCGAACAGGGCGGCGTCCTCGCCCGGCTCACCGCAGGCCGCCATCCAGTTCGCCGACAGTCTCACCTGGTCGAGCGCTGCGATGTCGGCCGCAACGATATTCGTGATCGCCTCGCCCACCGCCAGTCGCCCGGACGCCGGAGCATCGAGCAGTGCCACGGGCGAGCGTTCGCCCATGGCCATCGCCTCCCCGCTGTAGCCGACGTAGTCCGACGCGGTCACCGCCACATCGGCCACCGGCACCTGCCATGGGCCGACCATCTGGTCGCGCGCGATCATGCCGCCGACAGTTCGATCGCCGATGGTGATCAGAAAGGTCTTATCAGCAATGGTCGGAAGCGCCAGCAACCGCGACACTGCATCGCGCAACGGCATCGCGGTTGGATCGGACGCCGCATGCGTGCGCCGCGCGCTCTTTACGTCGCGCAGCATCCGGGGCGGCTTGCCGAGCAGCACATCGACCGGCATGTCGACGGGTCGATTGTCGAACTGTCGGTCCTCGATCGTCAGGCGCCCATCTCCGGTGATCTCGCCAATTACCGCGAACGGGCAGCGCTCGCGGGCGCAAAGCGCCGCGAGTGTCGGCAGGCCGTCAGCGGCTACCGCGATGACGTAACGCTCCTGTGCCTCGTTGCACCACACTTCGAGCGGCGACATACCGGGCTCGGCGGTCGGGATACTGCGAAAGTCGATGCGCCCGCCGCGCTGGCTGTGCGCAATCGCCTCCGGAACTGCATTGGACAGGCCGCCGGCGCCAACATCGTGAATCAGCAGAATCGGGTTGCGCGCGCCGAGCGCCCAGCAGTGATCGATGACCTCCTGGGCACGGCGCTGAATCTCCGGGTTGCCCCGTTGCACGGAGGCGAAGTCGAGATCCTCCTGGCTCGCGCCGCTGGTGAGCGAGGACGCCGCGCCGCCGCCCAGGCCGATGAGCATTCCGGGGCCGCCGAGCACGACGAGGCGTGCACCGATCGGGACCTCGCGCTTTTCGACATGCGCGCGGCGAATATTGCCGAGGCCGCCGGCGATCATGATCGGCTTGTGATAGCCACGAATGCGGCCCGGTGGATCGCCGGGCACGGCGAGCTCGAAAGAACGGAAGTAACCGAGGACGTTCGGCCGGCCGAATTCATTGTTGAAGGCGGCGGCACCGATCGGCCCGTCCAGCATGATCTCGAGCGCCGAGGCGATGCGTGGCGAGAGCTCGTGCTGTGTCTCCCAGGGCTGCACCGCGCCCGGAATCCGCAGGTTCGATACCGTGAAACCCGTGAGCCCCGCCTTGGGCTTGGCGCCGCAGCCGGTGGCGCCTTCATCGCGGATCTCGCCACCGGAGCCTGTGGCCGCGCCGGGAAACGGCGCGATCGCGGTCGGGTGATTGTGGGTCTCCACCTTCATCAGGATGTCGATGGGCTCCTGCACGTAGGTGTAGGCGCGATTCTCGCTTCCCGGGAACAGGCGCGCTCCACGCCAGCCCTCGATCACGGCGGCATTGTCACGGTAGGCAGACAGCACGCCGCGCGAATTGTGTGCGTAGGTATTGCGGATCATCGCAAATAGCGATTTCGGCTGGCGCACGCCATCGATGATCCAGTCCGCATTGAAGATCTTGTGTCGGCAGTGCTCGGAATTCGCCTGCGCGAACATCATGAGCTCGACGTCGGTGGCATCGCGTCCCATGCGGCGGAAATTCTCGAGCAGATAGTCGATCTCATCCGTCGCGAGCGCGAGGCCCAGGCGCTGGTTCGCTGCCTCGAGTGCCACGCGGCCGCGTGCCAGCAGATCGATGCGCTCGAAGCCTCGCGGCGCGTGATGTTCGAACAGGGCCGCTGCCTGCGTGACTTCCCGCAAGGCAACTTCAGTCATGCGGTCGTACAGGGCAGGGGCGATGCGCTCCAGCGCCGGACGCTCCAGCCTGTCTCGCCCCATGACCCGATAGGCAATGCCGCGCTCGAGCCGCTCCACGGCCTCAAGGCCGCACACGTGAGCGATGTCGGTCGCCTTGCTCGACCAGGGCGACACGGTGCCGAAGCGCGGCACCACCAGGATGAGCTCACCCGCATCGGGCGCCGCATCGAAGCGCGGACCGTACGTCAGCAGGCGCTCGAGGATGCGCCGCTCATCGGCAGTGAGATCGCGCTTGAGATCGACGAGGTGGTACCAGCGCGCCGTGAGGGCAGTGACGTCGGCGCATCGCGCCTGTACGGCGCTCAGGAGCTTGTCGAGACGGAACGAGGAAAGCGCCGGCGAACCTGGCAGTAGCAGCATTCTGATGCGTGGATGTCGGGCCGTGCCCGGCCCGTCAACGAGGCGCGCATGATACCAGCTGGGCGCAATTGAACCTAGTCAGCTGCGTTTCGTCGTATCGGTGCTGGGCGTGTAAACGGGACCGGGAAATTGCGTGACGTTCGCATCTTCGAGCACGGTGATCTTGCTCACCCCCTGCTTCTTCACTTCATCGATGCGCACCACCGAATGCAGTGGCAGGTAGGTGCGTTTCACGCCTGCAAATTCGCTCTTGATGCGCTCTTCGCTCGGGTCCAGGACCACGCTGGAACGCTCGCCGAAAACCAGCTCCTCGACCTCGATGAAGCCGAAAATGCCGCCGTGGCTCACCTTGCGGGCATAAATCTCGTAGACCTTGCCCTGGTTCACGAACATGACCTTGAAAATGTGACTGGCTGCCATCTGGGTACCGCTAAGGCGCTGATACTGTTGCCACATTATACGGAGACTGGCGAAACTGCGTCCGCCCGCTGATCCGTAGGCAGGCGCTGCGACCAGAATCCCATGCGGGCGGGCCGGCTTGCCGGTCCAGGGCGAACAGTGGTTTAGCGAGGGAAGAATATGGCTTTGCGACTTCGAGTCGTCAGCGAGCACGCGAAGATCCTCGGCGCTGAGGGAACCAAGATCTTCGGCGTTCATGGGGGTTCCATCGGTCGCGCCAGCGACAACGACTGGATACTCCCGGATCCGGAGCGTTACGTCTCCGGACATCACGCCAGCATCGAATATCGCGACGGCGGCTACTGGCTGACTGACACAAGCTCCAACGGCACGTATCGCAACGAGGAGACGGCGCCCATCGCCGACGCCGGCGCGCAGCTGCTCAAGGACGGCGACCGGCTGCGCATGGGCGACTACGAAGTCATCGTCAGCATCGACGCCGCGAACGATTTCCCGCCCGAGAAGAGCGCCATCGTCGCCTATGATGGCTTGGGTTCATCGGCCGCCCGTCTGTCGACCGACGACGACCTCGGCGAATCGCTGAATCTTGCTTCGCTGCTCGCGCCCGAGTCGAGCGGCTCGCGGCCGGTGGCACCGGTGAATGCCTACGGCCAGGCGGTCAATCTTCCACCTATCAGTTCCAACGCTGCACCGGCAGCGCCACGATCACGCGCCCGAGTGCATGCCAAGACTGCAGACGCGAAGTCTGGCGAACAGGTTCCCTGGAACCTCTCCACGCGCCGGCGCATCGATCCGCATCGAACCCCGCCCAAGCGCTCGGAGGTTGATTCCGGGGCACGACAGATTGCCGATCCTGCGCCAGCGAGCGGCGCCGACACTTCCGGCCTGCAGGCGCTGTGCCGAGGAGCCGGGATCGACCCGTCCAGCCTCCCGTCAACGATCCAGCCGCAGGTTCTGCCCCTTGCTGGCCAGATCCTGCGCGAGGTCGTGATGGGCCTGATGGAAATCATGCAAATGCGTAGCGAGTTCAGGAACCGCTTCCGCATCACGCAGGAAACCGTGCAGGCCACCGATAACAATCCGCTGCGCTTTTCCGCGGGCGTCGACGAGGCGCTACGCAAGCTGTTCGAGCAGCAGGGCAATCGCTACCTCGGCCCGGTCGAGGCCGTCCGCGAGAGCCTGCGCGAAATCCGCATGCATCACCAGGCCGTCATCGGCGCCATGGAAGAGGCGCTCAACGATTTTCTACAGCGGCTCGATCCCGCCGAACTGCAGGAAAGGTTCGATCGCGGCGGCAAGCGCGGCGGACTGCTGGGCGCCGCGAACAGGATGAAGTACTGGGACCTCTACGGCGAGCTCTATCACACGCTCAAACAGAATCCGAAGGACGATTTTCCGCACACGTTCGTCGAGCAGTTCGCGCGCGCGTACGAAGAGAAGCTCGCGGAGCTCGCCAATCGCCGCGCGCGCGCCGGCGCCGATGAGCCTGAGATGCCGCGCCGGCGACCTCCGGCCGCGAACAACAGCTGAGCCTGCGACAAATGCCCCATACGAGGCGGGGAGAAAGCCCCGCGGTGCGGGGCTTTCTGTCTTGTGGCGGAGAGGGTGGGATTCGAACCCACGTGGGGCGTAATGCCCCCATCGCATTTCGAGTGCGCGCCGTTATGACCGCTTCGGTACCTCTCCGGAATTTCTGCCGGCCGGCGCCGTCAACTTCCCGATCGGCAAATCAGGACACCGCGCACGTTGCGTGCGGCGGGTGCGGCGGGGCTCAGGGCGGCGCGTTATTCTACATCAAGCCTGAACCGAGTGAGCGACCCACACGGCATGTTGAGCCCCCTGGTACAGCGTACGCACGCGATTCAGTTTACCGCCGTGGCCCTGCTGTGCCTGCTGGTCGGCACGTGCCAGCGCGTGCCGACGACGCTGGAGCAGATCCTGACGCTCGGCCAGTTGCGCGTCGTCACGCGCAACAGCCCGACCGCCTATTACATCGGCGCCAACGGCCCTGAAGGGCCGGAATACGACCTGGTGCGCCAATTCGCGCACGAGCTCGGCGTCGCGCTCTATATCTATACGGTCCCGGCCTTCGCCGACATACGCTCGCAGCTCGCCAGCGGGCGTGCGCATGTCGCTGCGGCGGGACTCACCATCAACAACGCGTGGGGCGATGCGGTGCTGTTCGGGCCCTCTTATCAGCAGGTACGCCAGCATCTCATCTACCGCCAGGGCCGGCCCAAACCGCGCTCGCTGCTCGAGATCAACGGCTCGCGCCTGGAGATCTCCGCGGGCAGCCCGCAGGCCGAAACTCTGCGCGTGGTGCGCGAACGCCTGCCGACGCTCTCCTGGGTGGAGCGTCGGCGCGGCGACGCGGTCGAGCTGCTCGGCGATGTGGCCGACGGCACGATCGACTACACCATCGTCGATTCCACCGAGTTCGCCCTGGGACGGAATTTTCACCAGCAGGTGCGCGTTGGATTCGATCTCATGGCCGGCGAATCGATCGCGTGGGCCCTGAACGCGCGCGATGCCAGCTTGCAGCAGCGCGTGACCGAATTCTTTCGGCGCATGATGGGCGGCGGCCAGCTCGCCGCGATCCTCGACCGCTACTACGGCCGCTCCAACCGCTTCGAGTACGTAGGTGCACGCGACTTCATCCGCGACGTACAAGGCCTGCTGCCGCAGTATCGCAAGTGGTTCGAGGAGGCGGCCGTCAAGATCGGCGAGGACTGGCGCCTGATTGCCGCCATCGGTTACCAGGAATCACGCTGGGATCCGGCAGCGGTCTCACCCACCGGCGTACGCGGCCTGATGATGTTGACCGAGGATACTGCCGAGCACCTCGGTATCGCCGACCGCACCGATCCGCACCAGAGCATTCTCGGGGGCGCCCGCTACTACGCGTCGATCCGCGCCAGGATCCCGGCGCGCATCGCCGAGCCGGACCGGACCTGGCTCGCGCTCGCCGCCTACAACGTCGGCTACGGACATCTCGAGGACGCACGCATTCTCACTCAGCTGCATCACCGCAATCCTGACTCGTGGCAGGACGTGCGCGCATTCCTGCCGCTGCTCGCGCAGGAGTTCTGGTACACACAGACCGCGCGCGGTTACGCGCGCGGCTGGGAACCGGTGCGTTACGTCGACAATATCCGCAGCTATCTCGACATCCTCGAGTGGGTGGCGGCTGACAGTGGGCCGAAGACGGCGGCGAATGAGGCGGCATCACCCGCGGGCGCTGTGAACTAACCCGCTACTCGCGTTTGCGCTCGAAGAAATTGCGGAGCCGAGCCCCGCACTCGTCTATGAGCACTCCACCGAAAGTGTCGATGCGGTGATTGAGTGCCGGTGCGTTGACCAGGTTGAACACGCTGCCTGCTGCCCCGGCACGAGGATCCCACGCCCCGAACACCAGCCGCGTAATGCGGGCATGCACCATCGCGGCCGCACACATCGCGCAGGGTTCGAGCGTGACGTAGAGAGTGGTTCCGCCCAGGCGATAGGTGTTGAGCGCGCGGGCGGCAGCACGGATGACTTCGATTTCCGCGTGCGCCGTCGGATCGGCGCTCGCGATGGGCCGGTTCCAGCCCTCCGCGATGATCTGTCCATCCTTGACCACCACGGCTCCCACAGGCACTTCGCCTTCGGCCTCGGCGCGGCCTGCGAGCTCGAGCGCGCGGGCCATGAAGTCGCGGTCGCTATTCACCCCAAGACCTCACGTGCCTCGACCTCTCAGTTGAGCCGCCATAGTGCCAAGTTCAGCACGCCAGCGAACGCAACCCATGCGGCATAGGGAACCAGGAGCCATCCTGCCACCCGATCGATGCGCCAGAACAGGACGGCGGTGACGCTGATCGCGGCGAGCAGCAGCACAATCTCGGCGAGCGCGATCCCGATCATCCGACCACCGAAGAAAAGGAGCGACCACGCAAGGTTGAGCGCGAGCTGTGCCAGGTAGGCTGCTATCGCGGCACGCGCGCTCGCAAGACCGCGAATCCGCCAGACGCGCCAACCCGCCACCGCGATCAGGACATACAGAAGGCCCCAGACCGGCGCGAACACCCAGTTCGGCGGATTGAAGCTCGGCTTCTGCAGCGTCTGGTACCAGGTCCCGACGCTGTGCGCCGTCACCCAGCCACCGATTGCCGAAACGCCCAGGCACAGAGCCAGAAACACCCCGAGGCCCAGCAGATCGCGGGCGCGTCCGCGTACCAATATCGTTTCGCCGCTCATCTCGCTTTCACCCACCGCGACGTCGTCGCGCCACGTCCACCTGGAGGCCGTCTTGTTGTCCCAGCGCACTCGTGGCCCAATAGGTAAGTACCGGCAAATTCGAGTGTTGCCCATCAATGATAGAAGAACGCGGCAACGGGGGCCCCCCTGCAGTACGAGAACCCATGAAGATATTCACCTGTCTCGTACTGGCTCTTCTGGCATTCGGCAGCTCGCCTCTCTTGGCGGCAGACGACCCGCTACCCTCCTGGAACGACACCGCACCCAAGAAAGCCATCGTCGCCTTTGTCGGGCGCGTGACAAAGGAGGGCTCACCGGACTTCGTTCCCGTGCCCGAACGCATCGCCACGTTCGACAACGACGGCACGCTGTGGGCCGAGCAGCCCTTGTACTTCCAGGGCCTGTTTCTCATTGATCGCGTGAAGGCCCTCGCACCTCAACATCCCGAGTGGAAAACGAAGGAGCCGTTCGCCTCAGTGCTGAAGGGGGATATGAAGGGCGTCGCCGCCGCGGGCGAAAAAGGCCTTCTCGAACTGCTGGCCGCCACGCACACCGGCATGACCACCGAGGAATTCAACAAGACGGTGAGCAACTGGATCGCGACCGCCAGGCATCCGAAGACCGGCAGGCCTTTCACCCGGATGGTCTATCAGCCGATGCTCGAGCTGCTCGCCTACCTGCGCGCGAACGGGTTCAAGACGTTTATCGTCTCCGGCGGCGGCATCGAGTTCATGCGCCCGTGGACGGAAAAGGTGTATGGCATCCCGCCAGAGCAGGTCGTGGGCAGCAGCGTCAAACTGAAATTCGAAATGCGCGACGGCAAGCCAGTGCTGATCAAACTGCCTGCCGTCGACCTGATTGACGACAAAGAGGGCAAGCCCGTTGGTATCGAGAGTCACATCGGCCGCCGCCCCATCGCTGCGTTCGGCAACTCCGATGGCGACCTGCAAATGCTGCAATGGACGACCGCCGGCAGCGGCCCGCGTTTCGCGCTGATCGTCCATCACGATGACGCCGCGCGCGAATGGGCGTACGACCGCACCTCTTCTATCGGCAAGCTCGACAAGGCCTGGGATGAAGCCGTCGCCAGGGGATGGACCGTCGTGAGCATGAAGGATGATTGGAGAGCCATCTTCCCGAAATGATCCGAGCACGCGTGATGAACCGCAGGGTGAGAAGCCATGTCAATTCGCCGCCTCGTAGTCATAGTTCTCTCTGTCGTAGGAGCGCTGCTCCTCGCGATCGTGCTCTACCTCGCATTCGCCGATCTGGGTCAACACAAGGGCCGCATCGGGGCCTTCGTCACGAAACAGATTGGCCGGCCTTTCGCGATCGATGGGGCATTCGAGCTCAAAGTGCTGCCGTCGATTTCTGTCCTCGCCGAGCGCGTCCGCGTCGGCAACGCGGACTGGGGCTCGAAGCCGCAGATGGTCGAGATCGGGCGCCTCTCGACGAACATCGGACTGTGGTCGCTCATCTCGGGACCAGTGGACGTCCGATCGTTCGAGCTGAGCGACGTTGCAGTTCTCCTCGAGAAGAACCGCGACGGCAAGGGCAACTGGACGTTCGGCGGCGAGCGTGCACCAGAGGAGGCGCCCTCCGCTTCGGGCGCCACCGAGTTCCCGGCAGTCATCCTGCACGCCAAGATCAGCAACGTGAAGGTCACTTATCGCGAGCCCGGCGAGCCGGACCGCGTCGCGCTCCTCGAGGCGTTAACCATCGAACCGGGAACCGCCGGCCTGTTGGCGATCTCGGGGAAAGGAAAGCTCGACGAGTACAGGACTTCACTGGAGGGACACCTGGGGCCCATCGACGCGCTCTTCTCCGGGCGGAACATCCGCATGGCGATCCAGGCCGCGATCGAAAGGCTGCGACTAGACATCAACGGCAGCATCGGCCGTCTCGATCCACTGGCCGGCGCGGATCTCGCCTTGAAGATCGAGCATACGGATCTCGGCGGAATGCTGAAGAACCTTAGATTGCCCGTCGTTGCAACGGGTACGTTGAGCGTCGATGCCCGGCTGAAGGACGCCGGCAAGCTTACCCAGCTCGATCTCGACGCGAAGCTCGGCGACATCACGGCCAAGACGAACGGCACGCTCCGCACTCTCGGCCTGCCCGGCTCGGACCTGCGGTTCGAGGTTTCGGCCGCTGACGTGGCCCGGCTCGCCAACGTATTCGATGTTACCGGTCTGCCGGCTGAGGCCCTGAAGGTCACCGGGCGCGTCGCATCCTCGCGTGAGGAAATCAAGCTCGACGAGCTGAGCGCTACGTTGGCCGGGGCGCAGTTGAGAGCCGACGGGACGATCGGCATGGCTCGCAACCGGGAGGCCGACATCCGTTTCAAACTCGGCGCCGAGAACCTGATGAGGCTGCGTAAGGGGCTGCCGGAGATCCCCCTCGCTATGAGCGGAAATTTCATCGAAAGCCGCGACAAGCTCGAGCTGAAGAACCTCACGTCGCGCATCGGTGAAACGGAGATCTCTGGATGGGCCTCGATGGCCCGGAATGGCAAGAGACATTTCGAAGCCGACCTCGCCTCGCCTCGTCTCGACCTGACACCGCTTTCGAAGAAGGAGGCGCAGAGCAAGGCCAAGACGAAATCGACCGGTGGTGCGAATGCCCCGCCGGCGGAGGCGAAACAGCCTGCGAAAGAGCCGAAAGAGAAGTACGTTTTCAGCGAGAGGCCCATAGCGCTCGATGCGCTTAAGCGTGCTGATGCGAAGCTGCATTTCGTCGCCAACGAAGTGAAGCTCGCCGCTGGACTGCTGAAGGACGTCGATGGCACGCTGATCGTCGACGCCGGTCAACTGGAATTCGAGGGACGCGCGAGGGGTGGCTTCGAGGGCACCCTCAAGGGCGCGGTCAAACTGAAATCGACGAGCGACGGAGCCGCCGACGTCGAGGTCAATTTCACCGCCAAGAACCTGCGCGCCGGCCTTGCAGCCGACGACGGGATTGACCCCCGCCTGGTACCGCCGACGAGCATCGAGGCGAACCTCCAGACGAGCGGCGTCTCCGCACGTCAAATGGCGTCGGGTGCCAACGGGCAGGTGCTGCTGACGCAAGGACCAGGCAAGATCAAGAGCGGTTTGTCCGACAAGTTCGGGGGCGGAATCCTGACCCAGCTTGCGAGCAAGCTGAACCCGTTCTCGGCGCAAGACCCATATACCCAGCTGGACTGCACCGTAGCCCGGGTTGACATCGTGGACGGCCATGCGACGGTCAAGCCCGTGCTCATGCAGTCCGACAAGGTCACGATCACCGCGAGCGGCAAAGTGGATTTTCACACCGAAGAGCTCACCGTCGACTTCAACACCCGTCCGCGCGAGGGCATTGGCGTCAGCGCGGGAATGTTTACCAACCCCTTCATCAAGCTCGAAGGGACACTGGCGAGTCCAAGGGTGGGAATTGGCGCCAAGGGCGCGGCATCCGGGGCCGTCGCCGCCGCAACCGCCGGCGCATCGGTGGTCGCAAAAGGACTCGTGGACCGCGCCCTCGGCGAGGCGGATCTGTGCAAGACGACGCTCGAAGAGGCCACGCACCCTGCCGCACCGGCGGATGCGGCAAAGGACGGCGCCAAGCCATGAGCGAGCCATGCGATGCAGTCTTGGCATAAGCTGCGGTATATCGAATCCGCCATATCGATTCCCAAGGCCACTAATCACAACAAGCACAACGGGGAGGAGGATCATGCAATATCGACTCAGAATATCGTGGGCCGTTTTGTCGGCCCTTGCGCTGACACTGCTCGCTGCGGGCGTAGCTAACGCGCAGCAGACCCAGAGCCAGAAGACCGAGGTCCTCATGTTCGAGGTCATCTCGGTGGGCGGCAACTACCTCGTCTTCCGTGATCAGAATGGCACACGTGAGTTAACCGTGCCCGATGACTTCAGGTTCACGGTGGACGGCAAGCCGATGTCCGTGCACGACCTCACGCCGGGTATGAAGGGCACCGCCACCGTTACGACGACGACAACGGTTCGCCCCGTATACGTTACGGAAGTGAAGAAAGGTGTGGTCACGCGTCAGGTCGGTACTTCCGTGAGCGTGCGTACCCAGGAAGGCACCCGCCGCTTCACGCAAAGCGAGCTCGACAAGCGCGGCGTCGAGATATACATGGACGGCAAGCGGGCTCGCG
>Ga0326726_10000027_pt1 | contig 136413 bp, 103 predicted proteins | sample MHFenrmetagenome_2_FD_207603 | JGI IMG/M metagenome (GOLD analysis project Ga0326726, IMG submission 207603) | Lab enriched peat soil microbial communities from Michigan Hollow, Ithaca, NY, United States - MHF15MN | ecosystem: Environmental > Terrestrial > Soil > Wetlands > Peat | place: USA... | reverse complement strand
CCATGGACTTCGTCCACTGGACCGACCGGCTGACCTGCCGCTTGAGCGCGTCCCGGGCTTCGGCGCCCGTCCGGATGGGCCGGGCATCGACGTTGGTGATGACCGGGAAGCGTAGGTCGGCGAACGCCGTGGCCTCGAGATCGGCCGCCAGACGCTCTTCGGCCGGCTTCATCAGCCGGGAATGGAACGGCGCGCTGACCGGGAGCAGCACGGACCGCGGGGCCTTGATGAGGGCCAGGGCCTCCTCGACCGCCGCCTTCTCGCCGGAGATGACGATCTGATCGTCGCTGTTCCAGTTGGCGATCTCGACGATGCCCACTCGGACCTCGGCCAGCCGCCGCTCGACCTCCTGCCCCGGCACGCCGAGCACGGCGGCCATCCCGCCGGTCCCCACGGGCACGGCGTCCTGCATGTAGCGTCCCCGCTTGTGGACGAGGAGGACGGCGTCCTCGAACCGGAGGCAGCCGGCGGCGACCAGCGCGGAATATTCGCCCAGGCTGTGGCCGGCGGCCACGTCGGGGTCGCGGCCGAGCAGGCGGCCGGCCGCGGTGCTGACGACCAAAAGCGCCGGCTGGGTGTTCTGGGTCAGCCGCAGCTCCTCCTCCGGCCCCTCGAAGCAGATCTTGGAAATGGAATAGCCGAGGACCTGGTCGGCCGTCTCGAACAGGGCCCGGGCCTCGGGCGAGCGATCGTACAGATCCTTGCCCATGCCGACGGCTTGGGAGCCCTGACCGGGAAACAGATAGGCGATCGTCATTTCAAGCGGTCCTTCTTGAGTTGGATGTCGGCGCTCTTTCGGAGGTCGCGGACCCAGGCGGCGGTCTGGGCGGACCGGCGGTCGCGGCGGATCCGCGACTCGATCGACGCGGTGACCTTGTCGAGCGGCTCGGCGGCCGCGCCGCCGCGCGCCTGCTCGGGAACGTAGATGTCCCGGTAGTAGCGCTCGATCTCGGTCACCGATACCGGGATCGAGGAGCTGAAACGCAGGGCCAGGGCGTGGTCAAACAGGATGCGGCCTTCGAGATAGGGATCGAGGTCCTGGGGCCGGAGACCGTACTGGGCAAGCTTGGCGCCGAAGACCCCGTCCCCCAGCGATCGGATCAGGTCGAACCGCGCGGTTTCGACGTCGGCCTTGCTGACGGAGCGGGTCTCCCGGGCCAGATCGAGGACGATCTTCTGGTCGATGAGCGTCTCGAGGGCGTCCCGGCGCGGGTCGGCGCCGGGCTCCTGCCCCGGTTCCAGGCCCAGCCCGAACGCGGCCACGATCTCGACGTCGAGGCGGGTGATGATCTGGCCGTTGACGACGGCGACGACGCCATTGACGGTCTGGGCCGAGGCCAGGGCCGAGATCGCGATCAGGCCCACCAGGATCTTGCGCAAGATCGTCATCATCACCTCGTTAAAAGATGTTGCCGATGGTCAGGAAGATGAGCGGATGGCCCTTGTGGTCCTGGACATCGAAACCCCAGAGCTTCCAGGCGATCTCGATCCGCACCGGGCCGAGCGGGGTCCGGTAGCGGATGCCCGCCCCGAAGGCGCCCTCCAGATCGACCGGCCGGAAACTCTTCAGGCTCTCATAGACGTTGCCCAGGTCGAAGAACGAGGCCAGACGGAGCTCCCGCCAGGCCGGGAAGATGGTCCAGATGAGCTCCGCGTTGACGATCTCGACCGCTTCGCCGCCGTAGGGCTTGAGCGTGGTCGGGTCGATGGGCCCGAGCAGCTCGAACTCCTCGCCCCGGAACGTGTTGCTGCCCCCGGCGAAGAACCGCTCGGGCAGGTGGCTCAGGCCGTTGCCGAGCCCCAGACGGCCGGTCAGCCCGAGGTTCAGGAAGGACGTGAGCGGCCGGAAATACTGGCCTTTGAGAAAGACCTTCTGATAGTCCGCCTCCGTACCGAAGACGGGCACGCCGATCTCGACGACGGCGCTGCCGAACCAGCCGCGGGTCGGGTTCAGCGTATCGTCCCGCCGCTCCCAGCTCATGCTGACCGAGGCCAGGGTCGCCGAATAGGGCAGGAAGCGCCGGTCGATGTCGGGGGGAAGGTTGTTCAGGTCGACGTCCAGGAGGGACGTGCGCGTGACGCTCAGCGATCCGAGCAGAAGCCTGGCCCGGCCCAGGGACTTGGCCGCGCTCAAGCTGACCCCGATCCGGTCGAGGGTGAAGCCGGTCCGTTTTTCCCGCTCGGCCCAGGCCAGGGCCGTGGTCGGCATGGTCAGGCCCAAGAAATAGGGCTGGTTCCAGGACAGGACCGCCCGCCGCTCGATCGTGCTGAGCTGGCCGAGGACCCCGGCCTGGGCGCCCAGCCCGAAGACGTTGCTGCGCAAGTATTCGAGCGTCCCCCGCGGCCGGAAGTCGAGCCAATCGGACACCGGACCCACAACGGGATTCAAGGACTCGAAGCCGAGTCCGACGCCGGTATAGTTCTTCTCCCCTTCCCGGACGGTGGCGATGACCACTTCCTCCGACGGGCCGGTCTGGACCTCGTCCAGGCCGATCTCGGAAAAGATGCCCAGGCGCTCCAGTCGGCGCTTGCTCTCCTGGATGCGCGCGTAGTCGGCCTTGTCGCCTTTCTTGACCCGCAACTCCCGGCGGATGACCCGGTTCCGGGTGGTCAAGTTCCCGGTGATAAAGACGTCCTGGATAGAGACCGGGGCGCCCTCCGTGATCTCGTAGATCAGCGTGACCGCGGTCCCCGAACCCCGCTCGACCCGGGCCGAGACCTCCGTGCCGCGGATGCCGCTGTTCAGATAGAACGTCTCGATCTGCCCGACGTCCCGCTGGACGTTGGGCGGGAAGTAAGGGCCGCCCTCGCGGCTGACGAGATCGCGCCGGACCGCGTCCGCCGCGGCCAGGGACGTCCCCTCGACCCGGATGGACTCGACGGTCGTCCGCAGGCCCTCCGCGATGTCGAAGACCGCCCGCATGCCGGCCGGCACCTTGATGAAGTCGAGCTTGATCTGGACGTCGGCGAAGCCGTTCTGCTTGTAAAAGTTCGAGAGCTCGATCGGGATCGTGAAGATCTTGTCGTAGCTGAGCAGCGAAAAGATCGGCACGTTCTCGCGGAGGGCCAGACGGGTCCGCAGGTCGAGGCTCGAGAAGGCCGTGTTGCCGCGAAAATCGAACCCGATGATCTTGGTCTTGTCTCCGGGCGTGACCTCATGGATGATCCGCAGCTCGTTCGGGCCCCGTTCGACCCGGCTCTTGACGGTCGCGAAGAGAAAGCCCTTGCGCCGGAGATGATTGAGGATCCGGGCCTCGCCTTCGCTGAGGCCCCAGGGATCGAAGACGCGCTCCTCCCAGATCGGGGTGATGAGGCGGAGAGGGACCTTGGCCCCGGTGACCGTGATCACGATCTTCTCATTGGGCACGATCTCGAGGCGCAGGTCCGCCCGCCGGGATTCCTCGTCGAAGCTCTCGCCGGCCAGACGGACCTCGGCCCGCGGGTATCCGGCCGCGTCGAGCCTCGCGGACAGCGCCTGGAGGTCCGCGGCCAGTCGGCTGGGCACGTAGAGCTGCCCGACCTTGGTCCTCATCTTCTTGAGCACCGACTGCTCGGGGATCTCGGCCTTCCACTCCACCTCGAGCCCGCCGATCCGGAAGGTCTTCCAGTCGAGGATCCGGAAAACGAGGACGGCCGTGGCCGCGGCCTTTTTGTGCACGTCGCAGACGACGACAGCGTCGAAATAGCCTTCCTGTCTCAGCCCGGCCCGGACCTGCTCCACCGCCTCGGGGATCCGGTCCTCCTGGAGATAGGCTCCCGGACGCAGCACGGTCAGGGCCTGGCTCAGACGCAGGGCCGAAACCCGGGGCCCGCGGAAGCGGACGGCGTTGATGAACACCTTCCGGACCAGGTCGAAGGTCAGGTCGACCGGCCCCTCGCCGCCTTTCGTGACCGTGATATCGGCAAAGAGCCCGGTCTTGAAGATCTGCTTGACGGCCTGGTCGACCAGCCGCGGCGCATAGGCATCGCCGGTCCGGAACGGGATGAGGTCGAGCAATCCCGGGTCGCCCGGCCGGCCGTCGACCATGACGATGATGCGCCCGACCGTGGGCGCCTGGGCGCTCGGCTCCTGCGGTGCGGCGAGGCCGGGCACTGACGCCGCCGCCCCGGCCAGGACGAGGGCCAGGGCCATGACCTTGAAGGCCGCGCGCCGCCGCTCAGAAGCGCTTGTGGAACTTGACATCAAAACCGAGCCTTCCCCGGTCATCCCGCCCGCCGACGAGCGAGAAGCGCCGGCTGATATCCCACTCCATGCGGAAGATGGGGTACTCGTCCACCTCCTGACGGACTGTCGAATTGGCCAGGATGGTCGAATAGAGGAACAGCAGGTTCTTGGAGACCTTCTTGCCGACCGTGATCCGGGCCGCGATGCCTCCGGGCGCGCCCTCGGGGATATAGGGGTCGATCCGGAAGCGGTCCAACGAGAACAATCCGCCGGTCTGCTTCTTGGCCAGGTCGGCGATCTGATAGGTCAGCAGCGAGGCCGTGTTGATCGCCGTGCTGCGGTCGCCGGAATACGAATAATACATCCTCCGGAAGGAGTCCCCGAGCGCCAGGAGCGACAGGATCTCGTCGGGCGGCAGGGGCGGCGAGGAGGTGAACTCCGGCTTGAGGCGGCTGATCGAGCCGCTGAGGTTGAGCGTCACGCGGTAGTCCTTGACGTAGCTCTCGCCGCGGAAATCGAGGATCGGCTCGCCGCTCACCGAATCGGTGAAGCTCAGCCGCCCGTGGAGGACGCGGAAGCTCCGGTCCTGGAAATAAAAATCGCCGCTGACGATGTTGAGGTCGCCGAGGAGGATCGGCTGGGCGAACGGGCCGGTCACCGTCAGATTGAAACGGACATTGAACCGCCCGAGCGAGTTCTCGACCGTCGCGTTCTCGTCGGCCCGGAGGCGGATGTTCACGGCCATGCCCTCGAAGAACGAGGGCCCCGAGGGCGCGGCCGTGGCCGACGCCGCCTGCGACGAGAAACCGAAGGCCTCATAGACCTCGCGGCGCCAGTCCAAGCGGCGGAACAGGATCTCTCCCTCGGTGACGAAGCGCCGGGCGTCCTTGAGGATGCGCAACGTCGCGTCGGCCTGGGCCCGCATCCGTTCCATGGGCGCCAAGATCATGTCCTTGGCCTCGATGGTCAGGTCCATCGTGGCGACGCCGGAGGCGCCGAACCCGACCTTGCCCGATCCGGTCAGGGGCCCGCCCCCGAGCTTGCCGTCAATCGAGTTGACGGTCAGGAGGCCGTCGGCATAGCTCATGGAGGACGCGAAGTCCGTTACCGCGTAGGCGAACCCGGGCAGGGGCATGACGGGGGCGACGATATCGAGGGCCACAACGACGCTGGCCGCCTTGGCGGTCTCGCGGACGTCGGCCGTATAATCGATCCGCCCCTGGGCGCCCTTCCACGGGACGACCAGGTCGAGATCGGTCACGCGGCCTTTGAGCGCGCCGTGCCAGGGCTGGCCGGAGAAGGGGAACTCGAAGGCCCCGGTGAAAGGATTATCCCCGGGAACGAGGCCGGCGTCGAGGCCGAGGCTGAGGACCCCGCCCGAGGCTCCGACCGTCAGCTGGCCGCGAGCCTCCGACCGGCCGATCGGCGAGAGCACCAGGTCTTTGATGGTGAAAAGGCCCGGCAGCCTGTCCCGGCCGAAAACGCCCTGGCCGGCCACGGACAGGGACAACCGCCCGGAGGCCGTGGGGACGATCCGGGCGAAATCGAGCTCCTCGCCCCGGACGTCGATGTCGAACTCGCCGGAGGCGATGCCGATGCGGAACCGACCTTCGAGCCGGCCGCCGTCGATGTCCATGGCCAGCTCGGGGAACGAGAGGACGCCGTTCTTCCAGTCGATCGTGCCCGAGACGCGCGCGCCCGTCTGGCCGAAGCCCTTGACCTCCGGGCTGGTGAAGCTGCCCGTGAACTCCTGCGGATGACCCGCCTTCTGGGTCATCTCGAAGTCGCCGGAAGCGTGCCCAGAGAGCGCAACCGGGATGCCCAGACTGGGCAGCATCCGGGAGAGCTCGCCCTCGCCGTTCTCGACGTCGACACGGAGGTCGCCGGCGGCGGCCTTGATCCGGACCCGCCCTTTGAGCGCGGGATCGTCGATATCGAACGTGCCGGTGAACACGCCGTGGTCGAACAGGACCTGGGCCTCGACAAAGGCGGCGTCCAGGGCCTCGAAGCCGCCGGGCGACACGGTCGCCTGGAGGAAGACCGCGGGCGCGGCGGACCGTCCGGACAGGCGGGCGTCGACATAGCCCCGGCCGCGGATCTCGCCGAAGCTGAACTTCTGGTGGATGGCCAGCGAGATGAACTCCCGGGCCTCCCTGACGTCGGCGACCTGGCCCTGGATCCGGGCGTCGATGGCGCCTTTGAGATCGATCCGGGCCGTCGCCTGGAGCTTGCCGAAGTCGGATTCGAGGCCCGGCGCGTCGACCGTGACGATGCTGTGGGCGAAATCGACGCCGACCTCGACGCCGCCGCGGAAGGCAAAGGTGTCGCCCCGGCGGTCGAGGGATCCGTCGCGGAACTCGGCCTTAGCCTTCAGCTGACGGTCGGCTAGGGTGAAGGTGCCCCAGACGGGGGATCTATCGGGCCAAGGCACCTTGATGTCTCGGAACACCGGGTCCAGGAACATGGGCGCCGCCCGGCCCTCGACGCGGCCCTTGAAGAAGGTCAGGTCCAGGCGCTCGGCCGGCTGGCCCGGCTTCTGGAATCCGAGCGCCAGATGGCCGCCGGTCTCGGGCTCCAGGTCCAAACGGCCCTTGACGGTGCCCATGGCGAAATTGTCGATGGTCAGCGTCTCCGAGGCGACCGTGGTCCCGAACGTCAAGCGGCGGTCTTTGCGCTCCAGGCGCCCCTCCCCGCTCACCCGGCCGGCCCAGGCGAAGGGCATGCGCATCAGGTCGTCGAGGATGTCCGCCGCGAGATCGAAGCGGGCGTCGAGCTCGATCGCCGGATCGAGGACGTTCCGCACCGTCCCGCCGGCGCTGAAGGTCAGGCCGGGGCCGGCGAGCTCGAGCTTGGTCACCGTCAGGTCCTCGCCTCGGCCGGTCACGACCAGGTTCAGGCCGCCGAGCGAGGTCAGGCCTCGCTGCGGCAGGACCAACCCGGTCGCCTCGGCCGTGGCCCTGACGGAAAAGTCCTGTCCCTTCTCCATCACCAGGGCGTCGATGCCGCGGGCCTCGAGCGTCGTGGATCCCGTCTCATAGATGACCGTGCCGTTCTCGATCCGGCCGCTCTCGACCTCGAACGGCAGCTGGAGCAGGGACAGCGGGGGGCGGGAGGGACGACGCGGGGCGGCGGCCGGCCGCGGCCGGATGCGGACCTCCGGAGAGTTCAGGACGACGGTCATGACCTTGCGGTTCCGCAGGATCGATAGGAACGGGACCTCGATCCGGACGCTCTTGGCCCGCAGGGTCGGAGGCTCGTCGAGGGAGCGGACGTTGGTCAGCACCAGGGCGGGCGGGAAGTAGGAGAGATGGAGACTGTCGTAGGCGAACGACTTGCGGACCCCGGCGCGGACTTCCCTGAGCAGGACGTTCTTGCCGACCACCAGGCTGACGAGAAGGAGGGTCAGGACGATGGCAAAGACGGCCACGCGCCGGACTTTGCGGGCGAGGGCCCGGGCCTGCTCGCGGACCCGAGCGATGGTGGTGAGCCTCACTTCTTGACTTTCCCCCAGTCGGCCAGGAAGCGCTCGACGCCGATATCGGTCAGCGGGTGGCGGACGAGCTTTTGCATGACGGCGAAGGGGACCGTGGCGATGTCGGCGCCGATCCGGGCCGCCTCGATGACGTGGCGGGGGTGACGGACGCTGGCCACGATGACCTCGGTCTGGTAATGAAAATTCTCAAAGATCTGGACGATCTCCTCGATCAGGGCCATGCCGTCCTCGGAAACGTCGTCCAGCCGGCCGATGAAGGGGCTGACGAACCGCGCCCCGGCCTTGGCCGCGAGCAGGGCCTGGCCGGCCGAAAAGACGAGGGTCATGTTGACGGCGACGCCCTCGCCATCGAGCTGCTTGGTGGCCTTGAGGCCCTCGATCCCGATGGGGATCTTGACGGCGACGTTCGGCGCGATCTTGGCCAGGGCCCGGGCCTCGGGCACGATCGCGTCGGCCTTGAGCGAGACGCATTCGGCGCTGACCGGCCCGGGCGTCAGGGCGCAGATCCGCCGGATGTTGTCCTCGAAGCTCACGGACTCCTTGGAGCAGAGCGAGGGATTGGTGGTCACTCCGTCGAGGACGCCCCAGCCGGCGACCTCGCGGATCTCGTCGAGATTGGCCGAATCCAGGAACAGCTTCATCGGTCCTCCTAGGCGTTCGGGCGCGTGAACGAGTTCGACAGCACGCCGACCCCGTCGATCTGCACGTCGACGCGGTCGCCGGGCGCGGTCGGCCCCACCCCGGCCGGCGTGCCCGTCGCGATGATGTCGCCGGGGTTGAGGGTCATGATCCGGGACAGGAAACGGACCAGGGTGGGAATGGAGAAGATCAGGTTCGAGGTCGTTCCGGACTGGACGAGCTTGCCGTTGAGAAAGGTCTTCAGCCGGAGCCCCGCCGGGTCGAGATCGGTGGCGATGCAGGGGCCGACGGGAGCGAACGTGTCGAAGCCTTTGGCCCGGGTGAACTGGACATCCTTGGACTGCAGGTCCCGGGCGGTCACGTCGTTGACGCAGGTGTAGCCGAGGATCACGGGATCGACGGGATCGTCGTCGCGGAGCGCGCGCGTCTTCTTGCGGATGACGACGCCGACCTCGCCCTCGTAATCCACGCGCTTGGAGGACGGCGGCTGGACGACGGCGTCGAGGTGCCCGATGACGGCGGAGGGCGGCTTGAGGAAGATGAGCGGCTCCTCGGGCAGAGGGTGGCCCAACTCCTGGGCATGCTCCTTGTAGTTGCGGCCGATGCCGATGATCTTCGTGGGCAGGACGGGCGGCAGGACCCGGACGTCGCCGATCGGCACGGGGCTGGTGCCGATGCGGAAGTCGCCGAAGACGGAGCCGATGATCGGGAAGAGGAACTCCTCCTTGAGGACCCCGGTGAGGACCTTCTTGCGGTAGCGGAAACGGTAGATCTTCAAGGCCTCCCTCCGTTCGTCAGGATACACCCGCGGCGGCCGCGGGGTCGACCCCCGGCGCCTTGAGAATGCCGACGGTCACCGGGCCGGCGAACTCGGAGGCCCGCCCGCGACGGTCGAGGACGCGAACGGCAAAGGCCATCTTCGCGGGCCCGGCCAAGCCCGCCGGCAGGGCATAGGTGAACGTCATCGCGCCGGGGAGGACGCCGGCCGAGGCCGCGATCTCCCGGGCCGGGATCTTGCGGGCCAGCCGGGCCGTCTTTTCGATCGTGTCCGCCGAGAGCGGCCCCCCGCCCTCCGGGAGTCCGCGGTCGAAGACCCAGACCTCGATGGCGCCGATCGGTCCCAGCGGGTGTCCGGAGATCTCCTTGGACGGGTTCGTCCAACGGAGGACCACTTGGCCGTCGCCGGCGGCGGCCGTCAGCCCTTCGACCGGCAGCGGCGCCCGGCCCTGCGGCAGGACGAGAGGGCCCTTGCGGCCGCAGGCCTGAGCCGCGACGAGGCTGAGGCCGAGCAGGAACGTGGCGACGGGTCTTCGCATCACAGGATGAACCGCCGTAAGTCTTGGCTGACGAGGATATCCTTGAGATGGTCCCGGACATAGTCCCGGTCGATGCGGATGGATTTCTCGGCGATGTTCGGGGCGGCGAAAGAGATGTCCTCCATGACCTTCTCGACGACAGTATGGAGTCGGCGGGCCCCGATGTTCTCGGCGTCGGCGTTGACCTTCTCGGCGATGTCGGCGATCTCGTCGACCGCGTCGGGGGTGAAGCTGACCTCGACGCCCTCGGTGCCCATGAGGGCCTCGTACTGGCGGATCAAAGCGTTCTCCGGCTCGGTCAGGATGCGGACGAAGTCGTCCTTGCCCAGAGAGGTCAGCTCGACCCGGATGGGGAACCGGCCCTGCAGCTCGGGGATGAGGTCGGACGGCTTGGACACGTGAAAGGCGCCGGCGCCGATGAACAGGATGTGGTCCGTGCGGACCAGGCCGAAGCGGGTGTTGACCGTCGTGCCCTCGATGATCGGCAGAAGATCGCGCTGGACGCCCTCCCGGCTGACGTCCGGGCCGCGGCCGGATTCCCGGCCGGCGATCTTGTCGACCTCGTCAAGGAAGATGATGCCGGACTGCTCGACCCGCTCGATGGCCAGGCGCGAGACCTGGTCCATGTCGAGCAGGCGCTTTTCCTCTTCCTCGAGGATGAGCTCGCGGGCCTCCTTGACCTTCATCCGCCGCTTCTTCATCCGGCCGCCGAGGAAGCCGGGCAGGAACTCCTGGATCTGGAAGCCGATCTCCTCGACCCCGGAATTGGACACGACCTCGAGGGGCGGCGTCGTCTTGTCCTTGACGTCCAGCTCGACCGTCCGCTCGTCCAGCAGTCCGGCCCGGAGCTGGGCCCGCAGCTTCTCCCGGGTCTCCCGGGCCGGCTGTTCCTCGGCCGGCTCGTCCGGGGTCTCGCCGCGCGTCCTGGCCGGCGGCAGCAGGATGTCGAGGAGCTTCTCTTCGACCGCGGCCTGGGCCTTGCCCTCGATCTCGGCGATCTTCTCCTGCTTGACCAGGTCGACGGAGATGCGGACGAGGTCCCGGATCATGGACTCGACGTCCCGGCCGACGTAGCCGACCTCGGTGAACTTGCTGGCCTCGATCTTGAGGAAGGGCGAGCAGGTCAGCTTGGCCAGGCGGCGGGAGATCTCGGTCTTGCCCACGCCGGTCGGGCCGATCATGAGGATGTTCTTGGGCGCGATCTCATCGGCCAGGGCGGGCGGCAGCTTGCGCCGGCGGAAGCGGTTGCGCAGGGCGATGGCGACGGCCTTCTTGGCCGGCTTCTGGCCGATGATGTACTTATCGAGCTCGGACACGATCTCCTGGGGCGTGAGCTCGGCCTCGGCGGCCTCGGGACAGGGACGATCGAGGGATTCGGGCAGGACGATCGGCATCAGAGCTCCTCGACGGTGATCTCGGTGTTCGTGTAGACGCAGATGTCGGCGGCGATCCGCAGGGCCTCCTCCGCGATCGCCCTGGCGCTGAGATCCGTGTGTTTGATCAGGGCCCGGGCCGCCGCCAAGGCGAACGACCCGCCCGAGCCGATGGCCAGGATGCCGTCGTCGGGCTCGATGACGTCGCCCGTGCCGGAGATGAGGAGCGAAGTCTGGGCGTTGGCGACAATGAGGAGGGCGTCGAGCTGGCGCAGCGACTTTTCCATGCGCCAGTCCTTGGCCAGCTCGATCGCGGCCCGCGACAGGTTGCCGCGATACTCCTCGAGCTTGGACTCGAACCGGGCGAACAGGGCGAAGGCGTCGGAGGTCGAGCCGGCGAAGCCGGCCAGGACGTCGCCTTTCCCCAGACGGCGGATCTTGCTGGCGGTCTTTTTGAGAACGGTCTGCCCCATGGTCACCTGGCCGTCGGCGGCCATGGCGATTTTTCCCTGGTGGCGGACGCAGATGACGGTCGTCGAGCGGATCATTGATGCACCTCTCCGTCGCATCCAATAATATAAGATGATATGGGACAAGTAAAGATGACGAGGGGGACGCGCCGCGGGCAGCCCCGAGGCTGGAAAAAGGGAGAAGATTCTAATAAGATACGAGCCTATCGGTTATAAGAGGAGTCCCTATGGCGTCCTTGACCCTGGTCGTTATGGCGGCGGGGATCGGCAGCCGCTACGGCGGGCTGAAGCAGATCGATCCCGTCGGCCCGAACGGCGAAGTCGTGCTGGATTACTCCGTGTACGACGCGTTGCGGGCCGGTTTCGACCGCGTTGTTTTCATCATCCGCAAGGACATCGAAGCGGCCTTCCGGGAGACGATCGGCCGGCGCATCGAACGGGCCGTCGATACGGCTTATGTCCTCCAGTCGCTCGACCAGGTCCCGGCCGGCTGGGCCGTGCCCGCCGACCGGATGAAGCCCTGGGGCACGGGGCAGGCTATCTTGGCGTGCCGGGGCGCCGTGGCGACCCCGTTCCTGGCCGTGAACGCGGACGACTACTACGGCCGGACCGCCTTCGAAGCCGTGGCCGGCTTCCTCCGCGGGCTCCCGGCCGGAGCCGCCGTCCCCGAATTCGGCATGGTCGGCTACCGGCTGGACAACACGCTCTCGGAGCATGGGACAGTGGCCCGGGGCGTCTGCGAGGCTACCCCCGACGGCTATCTCGTCGGCATCCGCGAGCTCCTGAAGATCAAGCGCTTCCCCGACGGCATCAAGCACACGGAGAACGATGTCGACTGGACGGGCCTCGACCCGGCCAGCTGGACCTCGATGAACTGCTGGGGCTTCACGCCTGCCCTCTTCGACGAGCTCGAGCGCCGCTTCCCGGTGTTCCTCCGGAAGAGCGCCGCGAAGATCCTCAAGGCCGAGTTCCTGATCCCCGAGGTCGTGGGCGAGCTCGTCCGCGAGGGCCTGGCCCGGGTCCGGATCCTGCCCACGAAGGAACGCTGGTTCGGCGTGACCTATCCCGAGGACCGGCCGCTATTCAAGGCGGCCATCCTCGATCTCGTCGAGGCCGGCGCATATCCCCGCGACCTTTGGGCCGGAGCCGCGGCGTCCTGATCCTTCCATGAGAGACCGAGGGATGACCATGAAGAAGACCGCACTCTTGATCGCTGGCCTCTGCCTCCTGACCTTCACCGGCGCGACGTCCGGGCCGAAACCCGAAGACTGGGAGAACCCGGCCCTGCCTCACGCGGGCACTTTGCCGCCGCGGGCGGCCTTCGTCCCCTTCCCCGATGCGGCGGCGGCGCTCCGCCTGGACCCCCAGGCCTCACCGCGCTACCTATCGCTCGACGGTCTCTGGAAATTCAAGTGGTCCCCGCGCCCGGCCGACCGGCCGCTCGATTTCTGGAAGCCGGACTCGGACGTCATGGCTTGGAAGGACATCCCCGTCCCGTCCGATTGGATGTTCCAGGGCTACGATTATCCGATCTATGTCAACTCGTCCTACGAATTCGCCCCGAATCCCCGGCCGCCCTTCGTGCCTCACGACCACAATCCCGTCGGATCCTATCGGCGGACGTTCACGCTGCCCGCGGACTGGGCCGGCCTGAATGTCGTCCTTCACTTCGGCGCCGTCAAGTCGTTCTTCTATGTCTGGGTCAACGGCGAGAAGCTCGGCTTCAGCAAAGATTCGAAGACGCCGGCCGAATTCGACATCACCCGGCTGATCAGGCCGGGCCAGAACGTGGTGGCCGTCGAAGTCTACCGCTGGTCCGACGGCTCCTACCTCGAATGCCAGGACTTCTGGCGGCTGGCCGGGATCGAGCGTGACGTCTACCTGACCGCCTCGCCGAAGACCGGCATCCGCGATTACGAGGTCCGGGCCGGCCTCGATCCGAGCTACCGGAACGGGAGCCTGGACGTGACGGTCTCGCTTGGCGGCGATCCCGGCACTCCCAAGGGTTCGCCCATCGTGACCCTGACCCTTCTCGATGCCGGAGGCCAGAAGGTCCTGAGCCGCCGGCAGACCGCGGCCGTCGCGGCCGACGGCCAGGCCGCCGTGCGTTTCGGGGCCGCCCTGCCGAAGGCGGCCCGCTGGAGCGCCGAGACGCCCTATCTCTACCGTCTCGTCCTAGAGATCAAAGATCCCTCGGGAAAGACCCTCGAGGCGGTCACGACAAAGATCGGCTTCCGGACCTCCGAGATCAAGGACGGGCATCTCCTCGTCAACGGCGTCCCCGTTCTCCTCAAGGGCGTCAACCGGCACGAGCACGACCCCAACACCGGCCATGTCATCCCGGAAGCGTCCATGCGCCGCGACATCGAGCTCATGAAGCAGTCGAACATCAACGCGGTCCGGACCTGCCACTACCCGAACGACCCGCGCTGGTACGAGCTCTGCGACGAGTACGGGCTGTATCTCATCGACGAAGCCAACATCGAAAGCCACGGCATGGGTTACGGACCGGAGAGCCTGGCCAAGGACCCGGCCTGGGGCCCGGCCCATCTCGACCGCGTCGCGCGCATGGTCGAGCGGGACAAGAACCATCCTTCGATCATCATCTGGTCGCTCGGCAACGAGGCCGGCGACGGCGTCAACTTCGAGAAGGCCTACGCCTGGCTCAAGAAGCGGGACCCTTCGCGCCCGGTCCAATACGAGCGGGCCGAGCTCCGGCCGCACACCGATATCTACTGCCCGATGTACGCGTCGATCGAGGAGATCGTCAAGTACGCTTCGGTCCAGCAGGCCCGGCCCCTCATACAGTGCGAATACGCCCATTCCATGGGCAACTCGACGGGCAACCTCCAGGATTATTGGGACGCCATCGAGAGCCATGACCAGCTCCAAGGCGGGTTCATCTGGGACTGGGTCGACGAGGGCTTCGCGGCCAAGACCGCCGCGGGAGAGACCTATTGGACCTTCGGCGGTGATTACGGGCCGCCCGACGTGCCCTCGGACCAGAATTTCTGCTGCAACGGCCTGGTCGCGCCCGACCGGACGCCGCACCCGGCCCTGTTCGAGGTCAAGAAGGTCTATCAATACGTCAAGCTCCTGGCGGCCGACCCGGCCGCGGGCCGGGTCGAGATCCGGAACCGCTATGCCTTCCTCGGCCTGGACCGTTTCGATGTGCATTGGGAGCTGGCCGCGTCGGGACGGATGATGGCCTCCGGCGAGCTCCGCGCCCCGGCCGCGGCTCCGGGCGCCGGCGCCGTCATCCGCCTGCCGCTCCCCCGCTTCGCTCCCCAGCCGGGCCTGGAATATTTCCTGTACGTCAGCCTTCGAACGCGCCAAGGGGCTCCAGGCGTGCCCAAGGGGCATGTCGTCGCGGCGGAGCAGTTCGCCGTTCCGGCCGCGGCCGTGGCGGCCGTCCCGCCCGCCCCGGCCCCGCCGCCGCTCACGCTCGACGACGGGCCCCGTTTTATCCGTGTCGCCGGTCGTGGTCTCGCGGCCCGCTTCGACCGGCTGACCGGCGACCTCGATTCGTTCGTCGTCGACGGGCACGAGCTCGTCGCGGCGGGCCTCGAACCGAACTTCTGGCGCGCGCCGACCGACAACGACTTCGGCAACAGAATGCCGCAGCGGTTGTCGGCCTGGCATTGGGCCAGCCTGTCCCGCGACCTCCTGAAGCTCGAGGCCAGCGAGACCGGAGAGGGCCCGGTGACGGTCACCGCGGTCTACGGCCTGGCGGGCGGGCAGGCCACGCAGCGTCTCGAATACACGATCGGCGGTGACGGCCGCATCGTCCTGCGGTCGATCCTCCAGCTCAAAGACCGGGCCCGGCTGCCGGAGATGCCGAGGATCGGCGTGACGATGGCCGTTCCTTCCGACTTCGCCAAGATCCAGTGGTTCGGCCGCGGCCCGTTCGAGAATTACTGGGATCGCCGGACGGCCGCGTTCGTCGGCCTCTACGAGATGACACCGGCCGAGCCTTGTCCGTACGTCAGCCCGCAGGAATTCGGCAACCGCTCCGAGGTGCGCTGGGTCGCGTTCCGCGACAGCGAGGGCCGGGGGCTGCTCGTCGCCGGGGATCCGGTGCTCGGGTTCTCGGCCCACCCGTTCTGGCCCGAGGACATGACCCTGCCGAGCCGGGGGTCGAAACACCCGCCGCAGGTCCAACAGCGCGACTTCATCGGCCTGACGCTCGATCATGCCCAGATGGGGGTCGGCGGCGACGATTCCTGGGGGGCCGGGGTCCATCCCCAGTACATTCTGCCGGCCAAGACCACGAGCTACACGCTGACCTTCCGGCCCCTGCGGCCGGGGGACGACCCGGGAGCCCTGGCCCGGGATCGCTGAGCGAAGGCCGCCGGAAACCAAAGCGCCGGGCCGGGCGTATTTCCTTATGGGTTTGATATAATAGACCCGAATTGTTATCCTTTGCGTTAAGCGATAGACAGGGACCCCGATGAAATGCCCCCGCTGCCTGAACGAAAATCCCGAGGGCACGCGCTTTTGCGGCCGTTGCGGCCGGGAGCTACCCGGCTCGGGCGAAACGCTGCCGTCGGGAACGGCCACGTTCCAGACCCCGTCGAAAGGGCTCGAGCGCGGCACGACGTTCGCCCACCGCTTCGAGATCATCGAAGAGATCGGCCAGGGCGGCATGGGCACGGTCTACAAGGCCTATGACAGCAAGATCCGCGAGGTCGTGGCGCTCAAGCTCCTGAAACCCGAGATCGCGTCCGACCCCGAGGTCATCGAGCGCTTCCGCAACGAGATCAAGCTGGCCCGGCAGGTCTCCCACCGGCACGTCTGCCGGATGTACGACCTCGGCGAGGAATGGCTGTCGATCTACATCTCCATGGAATACGTGCCCGGCGAGGACCTCAAGAGCTTCATCCGCCGGTCCGGCCACCTCAACGAGGCCAAGGCCGTCGGGCTGGCCAAGCAGATCGCCGAGGGCCTGGCCGAGGCCCACCGGCTCGGCGTCGTCCATCGCGACCTCAAGCCGCAGAACGTCATGATCGACAGGGACGGCAACGCCAAGATCATGGACTTCGGCATCGCCCGGTCCCTTCACACCAAGGGCGTCACCGGCACCGGGGTCATCATCGGCACGCCCGAGTACATGGCCCCGGAGCAGGCCGAAGGCCGCGACATCGACCTCCGGGTCGACATCTACGCCCTGGGGGCCATCCTGTTCGAAATGGTCACGGGCCGGGTCCCCTTCGAGGGCGCGACGCCGCTAAGCATCGTCCTCAAACACCGCAGCGAGCCGCCGACCGACCCTCAGACGCTCAACGCCCAGATCTCGCCCGGCCTCAGCCGGATCATCCTGAAGTGCCTGGCCAAGTCCCGGGACGACCGCTACGCCTCGGCCACCGAAGTCCTCGAGGAGCTCCGGGCGGCCGAGGCGGGATTGCCGACGACGGGCCAGGTCACGGCCAGCGCCAAGCCGGCCACAGCCCGGACGAAACCGCTCACTGACCGCGAGATCACGGTCAAGTTCCGCCTCCGGCGGATCCTCATTCCCGCGCTCGCCGTCGTCATCCTGGCCTTGGTCGGCTTCTTCTCGCTCTTCAACAGAGCCGGGAAAAATCCCTCCGACAGGCGTCCTTCCCCCTCTGTCGCGGCCAAGCGGGGCGGCGAACCCAATTTCGGTCACGAGGGCGTCACGGGCCTGCCGCCCGCGCCGGAACCGCCGGGCGACCGGTCGGGGACGGCCGCGCAGTCCATCGGCAGCCGGGCCGGTTCGGCCATCATGGGCTACCTGGCCCCGTTCATGAAGGACCCGGCCAAGTTCATGGGCGAGAAGGACGCCCTCGAATTCCAGAAAGCCCTATCCGAGATCAAGGAGAAGTACCCCAAGGAATCCGCCGCCCTGTCCCAGCTATTCGACAGCATCCAGATCCGGATCGACGAAGGGAAGAAGCAGCAGGCGGCGGGCAACATCGAGGCCTCGAAGCGCAGCTACGACCGGGGTGAATCGGAGATGCGCAGGCTCCTGTCGCAGGTCAGCGAGCGGGAGCGGGCGGAGAAGGCGTTCCAGGAGCTCCAGGACACGAAGCGCAAGATGGGCGGGGCGTCGCCGGCCGGCCGGCCCAACCTCCTGTCCTGGATCGCCATGGAGAAGGAGAAGGACGCGTCGGACGCCTTCGCCAAGAACGACTTTTCGGGCGCCCGGATCCTCTGCGGCATCCTGAACCGGGTCCACCTCTTGAGCCCGCGGGCGACCGATGAGGGCCAGGCCCTGGCGGCCCTGGACGAACTCACGGCCTCGATCCGCAAGGACGCCGAGACTGCCCAGGCCCCGGCCAAGCAATCCTGGCTCTATGAGCGGGCCCGAAGCGAAGAGGACGGGGCTCGCCTGGCGGCCAAGGACGGCCCCGCGCCCCAGGCCGCCGAGCAGTATATCCTGGCCGCCTTCCTCTACGAGAAAGCCAAGGAAGTCTCGCTCGAGAGCGCCCAGGCCGGCCGCAATTGACGGCCCCCCCGACGTCCCGAACGGCGAAGAAGCGGCTGCTCTTTGTCTGCTACGGGAACATCTGCCGCAGCCCCATGGCGGAGGCCATCGCCCGCCGGCGTCTTGGGCCGGGCTGGACAGTGGCCAGCGCCGGCGTCGGCGCGGCCGGCGGTCCGGCCACGGAGGAGGCCGCGCTGGTCATGCGGGTCGTTTACCAGATCGACATCTCCGCGCATGTGGCCCGGCCGGTCGGCGCCTACGATATCAATAACTTCGACGCCATCGTCGCCATGGACCCGGCCATCTACAATCATCTCCGGACGATCTGGGAAGTTCCCGAATCCATGCTCTACGGATGGGACATCGACGATCCGCTGGGGGGCGATTTCCAGACCTACAAGGAGGCGGCCCTAAAGATCGAGCGGCGCCTCGAGCAGTTCCTGGCCGCTTCGGGCCTCGCCGCCTGACGATCCCTAGCGATCCATCATCAGGCCGATCTCCCGCAACGACGGCACGTTCTCGAAGACGATCCGCGCCGCCGTCAGCAGAGGGACCGCCAGGATCATGCCCGGAATGCCCCAGAGCCAGGCCCCGAAGAAGAGGGAGAACAGGACCAGGAGCGGAGAGAGATTGACCTGTTTGGCCATGAGCCGCCGCTCGACCAGGCGGTGCAGGAGGACATGGGCGGCGCTGAGGAGGGCCAGGGCGAGCAGGGCCTTGAAGGACAGCCCGCCCTCCAGGAACACGGTCATAAGCGTGGGCAGGGCCACCGCCATGATCGCGCCGAGCGTCGGGACGTAGTTGAGGAGCGCCGCCAGGACGCCGAACAGGACGGCGAAGCGGACGCCCAGGACGGCCAGAGTGACGGCCACCGCGAGGCCGATAGCCACGTTCGTCAGGGACCTGACGGCCAGATACCTCTGGATCTCGTGGTCGATCCGGGTCGCAGCATGGCCCAGGGTCGAGGCCTGACCGGGCGGAAAGGCCTCGGCCAGCTTGCGGACCAGGCGGCCGCGGCCGGCCAGGATGAAGATCATGAAGAAGAAGACGAGGAGCAGGTCCGACATGAAGGACACGAACGGGCCGAGCGCGGAGACGAGGACGGACCCCACGCGCCCGATGTTGAAGTTCTGGATCCATTCGGAGAGCTCGACCTTGAGCCGGGGATTGGAGACGAGGCTGTCGATCCGCTCCAGGAAGCCCTTGACCATTTCGGTGTAGGAGGGCAGCTCCGAAGCCAGCGATTTACCGCTCGCAAAGAAGACTGTGCCGATGAGGTAAAGGACCGCGAAGCAAACGACCAGAATGAGGATGAGGGCGACGATCTTCGGGACCTTGCGGCGGACGAGGAAATTGAGGGGCGGGGTCACGGCGAAGGCGAAGAGAAGGGCCAGGGCGAAGGGCACGAGAAAGGACCGGGCCAGCCGCAGGAAGACGCCGACGAGAAAGAGGACCAGGATGCCGACGCCGACCCTGAGCCACCTGTTCTTGTCCACCGATGCTCCCGTTCCCTCATGATAACGGAAATCCCTTGGAAAAGGAATGGGAGAGGGCCGTTCGCGCGGATTGACCGTCGACGGGAGGCTGTGCTATGAGGAGGGACTCAGGGGACGAAGGGAGAGACGCATGTCGACTCGCATGACCAAGGTCCTATTGGCGCTTCTCGCGGCGGCCTCGCTCGTCGGGACCGCCCGGGCGGCCGACGTCAGGACGATCACCAAGGAGCTCTTCGCGGTGCCGTCCACGACCGGCAACGAAGACATGCTGGCGGCCAAGATCCGCAGCCTGCTGCCGAAGGGCGCCGCCGCCGAGACCGTCGGCCTGGGCACGGTGGCCGTCCGGCTGGACGGCGCAGCGGGTCCGACCCTTATCCTGGCCGCCCTCGACGGCTACGGGCACATCGTCAGCGGCATCACCGCGGACGGCTATCTGACGCTCGACCGGCCGGTTCCGGCGCCCCATGGCCGGTTCGACGCTTTCCTTCTCGGCCAGCCCGTTGTGATCTCGACGGCCAAGGGCCCCGTCCAGGGCGTGGTCGCACAGCCGGCGATGCATCTGCTGACCCCGGAGCGGCGGAGGACGCTGGTCGAGGGATTCACCCTCGAGACCGCTTATATCGACATCGGGGCGCGATCGGACAAGGACGTCCGGGCCAAGGGCGTGCGGCTCCTCGACCCGGTCACCTATCCGGCCGTCCTGACCGAGCTCGCCGGGGACCAGTGGGCCGGACCGTCGCTCGGAGTGAAAGCCGCGGCCGCCGGGCTCGTCGCCGCGGTCGGGGACTTGGGCGCGAGACCGGGCGGCCAGGAGACCATCCTGGTCTGGGCCGCCCAGACGAAGTTCCCGGCCCGCGGCCGGGGCGCCCGGCCGGCGGTCGGGGCGGCCGCGGTGAAGTCGAAGTGGCAGCCGAAGCGGACGATCGTCATCGACGTCATCGCGGCCGGCCCGGGCGGAGGCCCGCCTCGTCTGGGCGGCGGGCCTGTTCTCGTGACGGCCAAGGACGAGCCGTCGGAGCTGCGCCGGGCCGTCGAGTCGGCCGCGGCCGCCGCGGGAGGGCCCCTCCAATTCCTGGCCGCGCCAGATTCGCCGTTGGCCCTGCCTTTCGATGCCCCGCCCGGAGATACCGTGACGCTCGCCTTGCCCGTCCGCTACCTGAACACGCCCTCGGAGGTCATTGCGCTCGCCGACCTCGGGGCCCTGCGCGATATCGTGGCCCGATTCCTCCAGCCGGGAGGTGGCCGATGACCAAGAAGGCCTGGGCCACGATCCTGATCCTTTTCGGCGCGGCCACGATGGGCTCGGCTCAATCCCGGGCCTGGAGCCTGATGCGGGAGATCGTCCTCGTGCCCGGCGTCTCGGGCCACGAGGGGCCGGTCGCCGATTTCATCCAAAGTCATCTGCCGGCCGGCCTCAAGCCCGAACGCGACGCCATGGCCAATGTCTGGGTCACGGTCGGCAGCGGCCGCCCGGTGATCCTGTTCGTCGCCCACTCGGATGAGCTCGGCTGGACGGTCGACAGGATCACGCGGGAGGGCCACGTCCGGCTCAAGCAGGGCGGCGGGATCCTGCCTCAGACGGTCGAGGCCCGGCCGGTGATCATCCACACCGCCAAGGGCGACGTGACCGGGATCGTCGCGCCGCGGCCGGGCTATGACGAGCGCATTACCCCCGGCGAGGCCAAGGACGAGAAGCCTTTCACGGCCGAATCGATCGACATCGATCTCGGCGTATCCGCGGAGGCCGAGGCCCGGGCCCTCGGCGTGGCCGAGGGCGACACCGTCACGGCCAGGAAGACGTTCACCGATTTCGCTCCCGGCCTGATGGCCACGAGGGCGGTCGACGACCGGGCCGGCTGCGCGGCCCTGCTCGACACGGCGTGGCGGCTCAAGCCCGGGGCCGTCAAGGGCCGGACGATCATCCTGGCTTGGGATGTCCAGGAAGAGACCGGGCTCTTCGGGGCGGCCGAGCTGGCCAAGACCCTGAAGCCGGACGTGGTCTTCGCCATCGACACCTTCGTCTCGGCGGACTCCCCGCTCGAATCCAAGCGTTTCGGCTTCCTTCCGGTCGGCGGCGGCGCGGTCGTCCGGGCCATCGACTCCTCGAACGTCACGCCGAAGACCGAGATCGCCAAGGTCCTGGCCATCGCCGGGCGCCGCAAGATCCCGGTCCAGGTCGGCAGCTCCCGCGGCGGCAACGACGGCTCGGTCTTTCTGGCCGGTGGGGCGGTCGATATCCCGCTGTCATGGCCCGGCTCCTATGCCCACTCGCTCATCGAGAAGATCGACCGCCGCGACCTCGAGGCCCTCTCCGACCTCATCCTGGCCCTTATCTCTGATTGGAAATAGCGACCTGCTCAAGCCCTCGGTCGGATCACCGCGGTGAAGAAGCAGAAAGAACGGCCTCGCCCACAGGTCCGAGCCGCAAGCGAGAAGGAAATCGCTCCGCGCAGCGGTGTTCTCGGAGCCAGGCTGGATTCACAGATCATCCGCCGGGGAATATTGGATAAGAGCAGCCGCGTCAAAAAGGCCGAGGATGTCCTCGGAGCGAGCATAGGCGGCGATTTAGCCGAACTGGAGGCGGGCGAGGGCAGTTTCAGGGGAAACCGGCAAAACGTGTTTGAGCGCGGCGTAGCGCACGCCGAGCGAGTTGTTTTGCCGCCGAGTCCGGCGAACAGATCGGCGTGAAAAATCGCCGCGGCGAGCGCAGAGGATAGCCGAGGACTGGCGAGCGGCGGACCCTTATCCTTAGCGCTTCTTGGGCTTGACCTGGATGGCCTTGAGCCCCGGCTTCTTCTCGCACTCCTTGAGGAAGTCCTGCTCCCGCTGCGAATTGACGTAGTCGGGCGACTGGAAGCGGTAGGTGAAGTGGGTGTGCTCGTCGTAAGTGCCCTGCAGGATGGCGATGACGTCCTCGATGTTGACCCGTTCCTCGTCGGTCGGGATGACGAAGATCTTGACCTTGGAATCGGCCGCCGAGATCTCGGTCTCGGCGTTGCGGGTCTTGGCCAGCCGGTTCTTGGCCTTGTCGAGCTTGATGCCCAGGAACTCCAACCCTTCGCAGGATTTCTCGCGGATGAGGTCGGACATCTCGCCGACGCCGGCCGTGAAGACGACGGCGTCCGCGCCGCCGATCGCCGCCGTGTAGGCCCCGATGTACTTCTTGATGCGGTAGGCCTCGACCTCGATGGCCAGCTTGGCCCGGGCGTCCCCGGCCTCGGCCGCCTGCTGGACGTCACGCCGGTCGGTGTACTTGCCGGTGATGCCGAGCAGGCCCGACTTCTTGTTGAGGATGTCGCTCATCTTGCCCGGGGCGATAGCCTCTTTCTCCATGACCATCAGGTCGATGGCCGCGTCGTGGTCGCCGGAACGCGTGCCCATGACCAGGCCCTCGAGCGGGGTCAGGCCCATGCTGGTGTCGAAGGACACGCCGTTCTTGATGGCGTTGGCCGAGACGCCGTTGCCGATGTGGAGGCAGACGAGATTGCACTGGAACGGGTCTTTGCCCAGGAGCAGCGCCGCCCGCTTGGCGACATAGAGGAACGACGTGCCGTGGAAGCCGTAGCGGCGGACGCCGTACTTCTCGTACCACTCGTAGGGCAGGGCGTACATGTAGGAGCTCGCCGGCATGGTCTGGTGCCAGGCCGTGTCCATGATGGCCACGTGCGGGATCGCGGGCAGGACGTCCATGGCCGCCTCGATGCCCAGGACGTTCGGCGGATTGTGGAGCGGGGCCAGGCTGTAGAGGCTCTTGAACGTGGCCAGGGTCTCCGGCGTGATCTTGATCGACTTGGTGAACTTCTCGCCGCCGTGGACGACGCGGTGCCCGACGGCCGAGATCTTCGCCAGGTCGTCCAGGACGCCGATCTTGGGGTCGAGGAGGGTGTCGATGATGAGCTTGATCGCTTCCTTGTGATTGGCGCACTCGTGGTCGAACTTGATCGGCTCTCGGCCGAGGCCGGACTGCTGGATGTAGCTCTTGCCGATGCCGACCCGCTCGACGATGCCCGTGGCCAGCGTTTCCTTTTTGTCGTAGTCGTACAGGCGGTACTTGGCGGACGAACTGCCGCAGTTCAATGACAGGATGATCATCGAAGGCTCCTTCTGATTTCAGGGTCCATCGGCCGGAGGAACGGCCGATTCATGAAGCGTCATTGTGCCTCGGAACAGGCCAAAAGTCAAGGCGGGCGGAGCCGGGGTTGACAGCCTCGAAGCCGCTGGGGTATAACCGCTGCCTACCTTTTTTTAGGAAGGATCATAAGGAGCACCCCATGGGCAACACGTTCATTTCCGACATCCGGGACAAGGCCGCCAAGAAGTTCCTCAAGGTCGCTTTCCCCGACGCCGAGGACGTCCGGACCCTCAAGGCCGCCTTGATATTGCGGGAAAAGCACATTGCCGAGCCCCGCCTGGTCGGACCGGCCGAGGCCATCCACAAGATCGCCAAGGACAACGGGATCGACATCGCCGGCATCCCGATCGTCGACCCCCTGACCGACGCCGCCAAGGGCGAACACATCGACCTGCTCTTCGAGAAGCGCAAGGCCAAGGGCTGGACGTATGAGCAGGCCTCCGAGGCCGCCAAGAGCCCGCTCTATTACGCCGGGCTCATGCTCGCGACCGGCAAGGTCGGGGCCGTGGTCGGAGGCAACATCTCCGCGACCGGAGACGTCATCCGGGCGGCCATCCACACCGTGGGCACCGCCCCGGGGATCTCGACCGTTTCGAGCTATTTCATCATGGTCTTTCCCGAGAAGCTCCTCTGTTACGCCGACTGCGCCGTCGTCCCCAATCCGACCGACGCCCAGCTGGCCGACATCGCCGTCACCTCGGCCAAGAACTTCCAGGCCGTGACCGGGGAGGAGCCACGGGTGGCCATGCTCTCGTTCTCGACCAAGGGCTCGGCCCAGCACGCCGACGTGGACAAGGTCGTCAGCGCGACCAAGATCGCCAAGGAGAAGGCCCCCCACCTGCTCCTCGACGGCGAGATGCAGGCCGACGCGGCCCTGGTCGCCTCGATCGGCGAGCGCAAGTGCAAGGGCAGTCCCGTCGCCGGCAAGGCCAACGTCCTGATCTTCCCCGACCTCGACGCGGGCAACATCGGCTACAAGCTGACCGAGCGGCTGGCCGGGGCCGAGGCCGTCGGGCCCATCGTCCAGGGCCTCAACAAGCCTTTCTGCGACCTCAGCCGGGGCTGCTCGGCCGACGACATGGTCAACGTCGCCGCCATCTGCAGCCTGATGGCCTGAACTAGCGGGTCAGATCGTACTTTTTCACCAGCCGGACCGGCTGGTAGGAGAGCTTCGCCCGCCGCAGACCTTCGATCGCCATGTCCTGTTCCCGGTTGACGAACATATAGTCGCCCCATTCCCGGCAGACGAACTCGCGGTTGACCCACTGGGCCAGGCCGACCAGGCCCGGGTTGGCGATCTCGATGGGGATGACGGCCATGTCGGCCGTGAGCTGGCCGCCTATGGTGAAGGCCTCGACCCGGCCGCCCACCTTGACGACGCCGCCCTTGAGGCCGAGGCGGGTGAACGAGGCCAGGGCCTGGAGGATGGCTTTCTTTTCCGCCCGGATGCTGACGTCCCCGTTCTTCTCTTCGAACCAATCCTCGAGCAGCCTGACACAGCCGGGAACGTCGGGTTGCGTCAGGGCATGATATTCGTGGGCGAAGGTCGATTCGAACTTCCGGATGCGATTGCGCTTGCCGTCGAACTTCTTGCCCTTGAGCTCGGCCAGCTCCTGGCGAAGGTAGACGTAGTCGAAGTTGCGGGGGTCCTCCTCGACCTTGAAGCCGGCGCCGTGGCGCTCCACGAACGCCTCGGGCACGCGCGACAGGCGCGGCGCGTGCCGGAGGCAGGCCTCGACCGTCTCTGGGACCTTCTCGCCGCCGATCGGAGGCAGGCAATAGGGCTCCTCGAACTCGGGCTCGACGAGGATGCAGAGGCTGTCGTTGAGCAGGGTCCAGCTGGAGTGCTCGGAGTCCTTCCAGATGAAGACATTGGCGAAGTTGAGCTCACAGACCTCGGAGGGGTTGCCCTCCAGGTAGGCCTCGAAGACGGATTTGTCCTCGAGCCCCACGGGCTTGAACTCGGGATACAGGGGCAGGCTCACGGCTTGGCCCTTCGCATGACCCGGCAGCGCTCCCGGGGGCAGCCTTCGCACCATGAGGTCCGGCGCTTGGCCGGGAAGGTCGCCGGGATGCCGGTCTCTATAATATGGAAGCCGCAGCCCTCAAAAAACCCGGGAATGATCGTGGCCAGGTGGACGTCGCCCGGGGCCTCGGCCATCAGGGCTTCGACCAGGGCCAGGCCGACGCCCTGTCCTTGGGATCGGGGGTCGACCCCGAGAGCGCAGAGCTCCAGGCAATCGGCATGCGCCTTGAGAGCGACGAGGCCGACGATCTCGCCCCCGTCCTCGGCCACCCAGATCGCGTCGTTCTCCAGGCCCGGGTAGTCGAGTCCCAGCCGACGGGCCAGGCCAACGGCGGATTCCCGGTCTCCCGGCCGGATCTTGCGGACTGCCATTTCGGCCCATTATACCATGCCGGTCCGCCTTGACAGGCCCCCGGCCGGGAAGTAAGATTCTCCCGTGTTCAAGGGCGGAACGAGCGGGGGATCCGACCCTTCGTCCTTGAGTCGCAGAAGCGGGGCAGTCCCCTCCGGGGACGGTCCCCGACCCGATCTCTGAACCCTGGAGAGCCATGCGCCTTCTCATCATCAACCCCGGTTCGACCTCGACCAAGATCGCCGTCTACGAGGATGAGCGCGAGATCCTGTCCTCGAACATCTCCCATTCCGCCGGAGAGCTGGCCCCGTATGCCAAGATCGTGGACCAGAAGGGCTTCCGCAAGGACATCATCCTCCGGACCCTCGAAACTCAGAGCGTCGACCCCGGGTCGCTTACGGCGGTCATTGGCCGCGGCGGCCTGCTGGTGCCCATCCCCAGCGGGGTCTACCGGGTCAACGACCGGATGCTCGAGGATCTCACCCGCGGGGTCCAGGGCGAGCACGCCTCGAACCTGGGGGGATTGATCGCCGACGAGATCGCCCGCCCGCTCGGCCTGCCCGCCTTCATCGTCGATCCCGTCGTCGTCGACGAGCTCGACGACTGGGCCCGGCTCAGCGGCGTCCCGGAGATCCGGCGCCGCAGCATCTTCCACGCCCTCAATCATAAGTACTCGGCCCGTCTGGCCGCCCAGAAGCTCGGCCGGAGCTATGAAGCGGTGAACCTCATCGTCTGCCACCTCGGCGGCGGCATCTCGATCGGGGCCCATAAACACGGCCGGGTCGTCGATGTCAACAACGCCCTCAACGGCGAAGGGCCCATCGCGCCGGAGCGGGCCGGCACGGTGCCCGCGGGCGACCTGGTCGCCCTGGCCTTTTCCGGCCGGCACAAGGAGCCGGACCTCAAGAAGATGCTGACGGGCCGGGGCGGGATGGTGGCCCATCTCAAGACCAATGACATGCGGGAGACGCTCAAATACATCGGCGAGGGGGACCAGGCGGCCGAGCTCGTGTTCACGGCCATGGTCCTGACCGTGGCCAAACAGATCGGGTCGTGCGCCGCGGTCCTTCAGGGCCGCGTGGACGGGATCGTCCTCACCGGCGGTCTGGCTTTATCGGCTGAGTTCATCGACCGGATCAGGGAACATGTCCAGTTCCTCGGACCGGTCTTCGTCTTCCCCGGCGAGAACGAGATGGTGGCCCTGGCTTCCGCCGGGCTGCGCGTCATGCGGGGCGAAGAGACCGCCCGCACGTATCCGTCGGCCTAACGCATCGAACCCTGGAGGAGCCATCATGATCACCAAGCTCGATCAAATCGTCGAACGGGTCAAGAGCGCGCCGGCCAAACGGCTGGCCGTGGCCGTCGCCGAGGACCCCCATACCATCGAGGCCGTCGGCCGGGCCGTCAAAGAGAAGCTGGTCAAGGCCGTCCTCACCGGCGACGAAAGGGCCATCAAGAAGGTGGCCGGCGAAGCCAAGGTCGACGCGGGCCTGTTCGAGATCATCCATGAGCCGGACAAGGGCAAGGCGCTGACCCTGGCCATCGACAAGGTCCGGAAGGGCCAGGCCGATTTTCTGATGAAGGGCCTGCTCGACTCCTCCATCTACATCCGCGGCATCATCGACAAGGAACGAGGCCTGCTGCCGCCCGGGCGCCTGTTGTCCCACGTCACCGTGATCCAGGTCGCCACCTGGAAAAAGCTTATCATCTGCGGGGACGTGGCGGTCATCCCCGCCCCCGATCTCGAGGCCAAGGTGGCCATCCTGAACTACGCCGTCGATGTGGCCCATAAGCTGGGGATCGAGAGCCCCAAGGCCGTCCTGCTTTCGGCGGTCGAGAAGGTCAACCCCAAGATGCCGTCGACCACGGAATCGGCCATCATCGCCAAGATGGCCGACCGCGGCCAGATCAAGGGAGCCATCGTCGACGGGCCGCTGGCCCTCGACGTGGCGTTCAGCGAAGAGAGCGCCCGGATCAAGGGCATCAAGTCGCCGGTCGCGGGCGACGCCGATATCCTGGTCTTTCCCAGCATCGAGGCGGGCAACATCTTCTTCAAGGCCTCGACCTACCTGGCCCAGGGGGAGCTGGCGGCCGTGGTGGTGGGGGCCAATTGCCCCTGCGTCCTGACCTCGCGCGGCGACTCGGAGGACACGAAATTCTATTCGATCGCCCTAGCGTCCCTCCTGAGCTAGCCTGATTTATACATAAAAGCGCCCTCTTTCTCCCTCTCTCTTATAGGGCGCTTTTACCCCGCGGGCGAACCGATCCAGCCCCATCTGCTTCGTTCTCAGGGTTCGCAGTACTAAAGAGTAAAGCTTCACCCCTCGGGCCTTGCATCTGGGGCCGCCTCGATTCGTGAATAATTCAGGCCAGCGGCCGCGCCGCCGGGCCCGGTTCCGGCGCCCGGATTTGTGGTAGAATCTCGTCGCCCGATGAAACTCCGTAAGATCCATGGCTTGGCCGCGGCGGGGATGGTCGCCGCCGCTGTCGCCGTTTACTTCCTGGCCCGGCCCGCCGAGCCGGACCTCCGCCGGCTCACGCGGGGCCGCGACTTCAACGTCATCCTTATCACGCTGGACACGGTCCGGGCCGACGCCCTGGCCTGCTATGGCCGGCGCGATGTCCAGACACCGACGATCGACGCCTGGGCGGCCCAGGGCGTCCGCTTCGAGAGCTGTTATGCCCAGGCCCCGCTGACGCTGACCTCCCACGTGACCTTGATGACGGGGACCCAGCCCCTGTTCCACGGCGTCCGGGACAACGGCGCGTTCATCGTGCCCCCGAAGATGGTCACGATGGCCAAGCTGTTCAAGGCCAGGGGCTATGCCACAGGGGCGTTCATCGGCGCCTACGTGCTCGACTCCCAGTGGGGCCTCGGCCCGGGCTTTGACGTCTACGACGACAGGTTCGATCTCAAGAAATTCGAGCGGATCTCGCTCGAGAGCGTGCAAAGGCCGGCCAACGAGGTCCTGGACGCGGCCCTGCCGTGGCTCGAGGCCCGGAAGGCGGCCCCGTTCTTCGCCTGGATCCACCTTTACGACGCCCACGCGCCCTATGTCCCCCCGGCGCCGTACGATCGCCAGTACGCCGCGTTTCCCTATCTCGGCGAGATCGCCTTCGTCGACGCGGAGCTGGTCCGGCTCCGCCGCTTCCTGGAGTCGAACGGGCTTCTGGACAGGACCTTCGTCGTCGTGGCCGGGGACCACGGAGAGAGCCTGGGCGAGCACGGCGAAGCGACCCACGGCTTTTTTGTTTACCAGTCGACCTTGCGCGTCCCGCTCATCATCGTCACGCCCTTCGCGCAGTTCCGGGGCCTGGTGTCGTCCGAGGCCGCCGGACTGGTCGATGTGCTGCCCACGGTCTGCCGGATGGCCGGGCTCCCCGTCCCGGCCGAGGTCCAGGGCCGGAGCCTTCTTCCGGCTTTCTTCGGCCGGCCCGACCGCAAGCCGCCGCTCATCTACAGCGAGACATACTATCCGCGTTTCCATTTCGGTTGGTCGGAACTCAAGGCCGTCCAGAACGCGCGCTACAAGCTGATCCTCGCCCCCGAACCGGAGCTCTACGACCTCGCGGCCGACCCCAGGGAAGAGCATAACATGGCCTCCTCCCAACCCCAGGTCGCCCACGATCTGAGCGGCCAGGCCGAGATGTTCATGCGGACGGCCAGCCGGAATGCCTACCAGCTGGACACGTCCGGTGTCGACGCGAAGACCCGGGAGCGACTATCGGCCCTGGGCTACGTCGGGTCGTTTACGGATCAGGCCAAGCTCCGGGGCAAGACGTTGGCCGACCCCAAGGACAAGATCACCGTCTACAACGCCCTGGCCGAGGCGCGGGAGCTGGCCAAGAGCGGCCAGCCGGGCGAGGCCATCGAAACGATCCGCCGGATCGTCGCCGCCGACCCGGACATCCCGGACGCCTACTTTACCCTGGGCAGCCTGCTCGTCCAGGCCCAACGGCCCGCCGAGGCCATCGAAGCGTTCAAGCAGGTCTTGGAGCGGAAGCCGGACGAGGGGTTCGCGGCCCTCAACGTCACCCGGATCTACGAGCAGATGGGCCAGCTCGACGAGGCCGAGCGGTTCGCGGAACAGTATCTCCGGCAGGGCCTCGAAGAGCCCCAGCTCCTCATGACGCTGGGGAACTTGAAGCTCCTGCGCAAGGATTACAACGCCGCGGCCCCTTATTTCGAGAGGACCCTGGCGCTCGACGCTGAGTCCTTGGACTCGTGCGACGCCCTGGCCACGATCGCCGTCGCCAAGGGAGACTTGACCGGGGCCGCGGACTTTCTCCGGAAGGCGCTCGCGATCGATCCGCGGTCCGCCAACGTCCATTACCGGATCGGCTGGATCGCGGAGAAACAGGGCCGGCCGGCGGACGCGGAAGCCGAATATCTGAAAGAGATCGAGATCTCGCCTAGCCACTTCAAGGCCCTCTACAACCTGGCCCGGATCTACGGCTCGACCGGAAAGCCCGACCGGGAACGGCAGATGCTGGAGAGATGCCTGACGGTCGATCCGAAGTTCCCCCTGACATACCTCTACCTGGCGCGGCTCGACCTGGCCCGGAACGAGAGCTATCCGGAGGCCATCGACTTGGCCCAAAAAGGGATCGGCCTCCGCCCGGAACCGGCCGACCTGGCCATGGGCTATTTCCTGCTGGCGGAGCTGTACCGGCGGGTCGGCGATGGGGCCCGGTCCCAAGATTACGCGGCCAAGGGGCGGGCCCAGGCCGCCGTGAACGCCAAGAAATAGAAGCCGGGAAACAAGATGAGAATACGCGGGTCGTTGCTCCTGGCCACGGCCGGGATCGTGATCGCCGGCGCGGCTCTAGTCTATGTTCTCGTGGTCCGGCATGGGCCCGGAGCCGGACAGCCGGCCAAGGGCCGGCGGCCCAACGTCATCGTCGTCACCCTCGACACGACCCGGGCCGACTGCCTGTCCTGCTACGGAGCCCCGAGCGTCCGCACGCCGACGATCGACGCTTTGGCCGCCCGCGGCGTCCTGTTCAAGAAGTGCTACACCCAGACCCCCTTGACCCTGCCGTCCCACACGACTCTTATGACCGGGACCCTGCCCCTCTTCCACGGCGTTAGGGACAACGGCGCCTACATCGTGCCCCAAAAGCTGGTCACGATGGCCGAGCTCCTCAAGGGGCAGGGCTATGAGACCGGCGCCTTCATCGGGGCCTGGGTGCTCGACTCCAAGTGGGGACTGAACCAGGGATTCGACACCTACTTCGACCAGTTCGACCTGAGGAAGTTCGCCATCGCCTCGTTCGATACGGTCCGCCGGCCGGCCAACGAGGTCCTCGACGCCGCCCTGCCGTGGCTCGAGGCGCACAAGGGCGGGCCGTTCTTCGCCTGGATCCATCTTTACGATGCCCATTCGCCCTACGACCCCCCCCCGTCCTTCGCCGCCCAATATCCGGACCGTCCCTATCTCGGCGCGATCGCCTTCATGGACTCGGAGCTGCAGCGGCTCAGCGATCTTCTCGACCGGAACGGACTCCTCGAGGACTCCATCGTGATCATCGCCGGGGACCACGGCGAGAGCCTCGGCGAGCACAGGGAGCTGACGCACGGCTTCTTCATCTACCAGGCCGTTCTTCATGTCCCCCTGATCGTCCTGGCGCCGATCCCCAAGTCCGCCGGGACGACCGCCGGGGAGCCGGTCGGCCTCGTCGATATCCTTCCGACCGTCTGCGAGCTGGCCGGCTTGGCCGTTCCGCCCGAGGTCCAGGGGAAGAGCCTCGCGCCGCTGCTCCACGGCCGAGGCCGCAGCGACGTCCCCTTGGTTTACAGCGAGACCTACTACCCGCTGGTGCACTACGGCTGGTCGGACCTGAAGGGGGTCCAGGACGGACGCTACAAGCTGATCCTGGCTCCCGAACCCGAGCTTTATGACATCGTCGCCGATCCGGCGGAAGAAAAGAACCTCGTCTATCTCCAAAAGGACGTCTTCCAGGGCCTGAAAGCCCGGGCCGAGGCGATCATCGACGCCGCAGGCCGGAACGCCTACGAAACGGACCCGTCGAAGATCGACGCCGAGACCCGGGAGAGGCTCGCGGCCCTGGGCTACCTCGGCTCGTTCTTGGACCCCGCGGCGAGGCGCGGGAAGAAGCTGGCCGACCCCAAAGACAAGATCGCGGTCTATAACGAGCTGGCTCGGGCCCGGGACATGGAAGCGGCGGGCCAGCCCGACGAGGCCATCCGGATCGTCCGGGCCATCCTGCTGACCGACCCCGAGGCCACTGCCGCGTCCTACGAGATCCTGGGCGCGAGCTACTTGGCCAAGAACGATCTCGGACAGGCCGAGACGAACACCCGCAGGGCGCTCGAGCTCGATCCGCAGCTCCCGAACGGCCATTACCGGCTGGGCTGGATCGCCGAGAAACAGGGGCGCCTCGCGGACGCGGCGGCCGAATATGCCAAGGAGATCGAGATCTCCCCCGGCCATTTCAAGGCCCTTTACAATCTGTCCCGGGTCTACGACAGGACCGGCAATCTCGAAGGCGAGCGGGAGACGCTGGAGAAGTGCATCCAGGCCGACCCGCGGTTCCCGTTGACCTATTTTTATCTCGCCAGGCTGGACCTGGTCCGGAGTGAGCGCTATCCGGAAGCGATCGACCTCGTCCAGAAGGGCATCGGCCTCGGTCCCGAGCCCCGCGAGCTCGTCATGGGGTATTTCCTCCTGGCCGAGCTCTACCGGAGGTCCGGTGACCCGGCCCGGTCCCAGGAATACGCCGAGAAGGCCCGAGCCCTGACCGCGGCGAGCAAGAAACGGCCCTAGAGCCGAGTCCCTATTCCGAGGAGGTGTGTCATGACGTTCTTCAAGGATGGACGAGCGCGAAGGACTCTGATCCTGGCCGCGCTTCCGGTCTTGTCCGCACTGGTCTTGGCCCAGCCGAAGCCGGTCAAGCCCAAGGTCCTTCAATCGACGGGCCCCGAGCTTCGTCTCAAGGGCTTCGAGGAGTACCAGGCCATGCGGGCCGCCTCGAAGTTCAGGGACCTCAAGTGGCAGTTCCTGGGCCCGACGAACATCAGCGGTCGGGTCACCGACGTCGCGGTCGTGGCGCCCAAGGGCCGGAATTACACGATCTACGTGGCCTCGGCCTCGGGCGGCGTCTGGAAGACCGAGAACGAGGGCACGACCTGGGCGCCCATTTTCGAGAACATGGTCACGGCGGCCATCGGCGACATCGCCCTGGCCCCGTCCGATCCGAACATCCTCTGGGTCGGCACCGGAGAGCATAACATCTTCCGCAGCTCCCAGGCCGGCCTCGGGGCCTTCAAGTCGAGCGACGGCGGCAAGACCTGGGCGCACATGGGCCTGGCCGACACGAACACGATCGCCCGCATCGTCGTCCATCCGGCCAATCCTGACATCGTCTATGTCGCCGCGGGCGGCCACGAATGGACGAAGAACGCCGAACGCGGCGTCTACAAGACGGTCGACGGCGGCAAGACCTGGGACAAGATCCTGTTCGTCAACGACGAGACCGGGGCCTACGACCTGGTCATGGACCCGCGCTCGAGCGACACCCTCTATGCCGCCATGTGGCAGCGGACCCGCAAGAAATGGAACGACCCCCGCAACGACGCCTCGTCCGCCGGGAGCGGCCTGTTCAAGACGACCGACGGCGGCAAGACCTGGACGCCGATCAACAAAGGCTTGCCCGACGCGCGCTGGCGCGGCCGCATCGGGATCGACCTCTGCCTGACCAAGCCCGACACGCTCTACGCTCTGGTCGACAACTACGAGGTCTCCCGGGAGCCCACAGCCCAGGAGATCACGGATACATACGGCGTCCCCTCGTCAGGCTTCATCAGGGGCGCCACGGTCTACCGCTCCGACGACGCCGGGATTACCTGGACCCAGGTGAGCGGCCTGACGCCCCAGCAGAAATCCTTCATGGAGCGCCATTCCGGGACCTACGGCTGGGTCTTCGGCCAGATCCGCGTCGACCCCAACGACGCCAACACATCCTATATCATGGGCGTGCCCTTCAGCGTCTCGACCGACGGCGGCAAGACCTATAAGACCCTGCGCCAAGCCCCGGGCGGCGATAACCACGCCCTGTGGGTCGATCCGGCCAATTCCAACTACCTCCTCAAGGGCTGCGACCAGGGGGTGGCCGTCTCCTATGACAGGGGCCAGAACTGGCGCTTCTTCCAGAAGGAGATCAACGTCTGCCAGTTCTTCAACGTCGCCTACGACATGGCGACCCCGTTCAAAGTCTACGGCTCAATGCAGGACCACGGCAGCTTCCGCGGCAAGGTCGATCTCAGCCGCGGCCGCGACAAGATCCCGGCCCAGGAATTCGAGACGGCCCCGGGCGGCGAGGGCTCGAACCAGGCCATCGACCCCGACGATCCCAACATCGTCTACTCGGCCGAATTCTACGGCGCGGTCACCCGGAGCGACTACAGCCTGCCCGGCCCGTTCCCGGGCTATCCCTCCACCAAGGAGATCCTGCCGGTCCTCTACGAGAACGAGCCGCCCCTGCGCGGGCAATGGCTGGCCCCATTCATCCTCTCGCCGCATAACCCGCAGATCGTCTACCACGGCATGCAGTACGTCTTTAGGTCCCTCGACCGCGGCGACACCTGGCAGCGGATCAGCCAGGACCTGACGACCAACGACCCGGCGACGCGCGGCGACATCCGCTATCAGACGCTGTTCACGATCTCCGAATCGCCGATCAAGTCCGGTCTCGTTTACGCCGGCACCGACGACGGCCGTCTCTGGGTGACCAAGGACGGCGGCGGGGCCTGGACCGAGATCTCGGCCGGGCTGGCGCCGGGCAAGTGGATGTCCCGGGTCGTCGCCTCGGCCTATAAAATGGGGACGGTCTATCTGACCCAGAACGGCAAGCGCGACGACGACTTCACCCCCTATGTCTGGAAATCGACCGATTACGGCAAGACCTGGACGAGCCTGGCCAAGGGCATCCCGGTCGGGCCTGTTAACGTCATCCGCGAGGACCCCGTCAACGAGAGGATCCTCTATGTCGGGACCGACATGGGCGTTTATGTCACGATCGACGGCGGCCAAACCTGGACGGTCCTCGGGGGCAACCTGCCGACCGTCTATGTCCACGACCTGATCGTTCACCCGCGGGACAACGTCATCGTCATCGCCACCCACGGCCGCGGCATGTGGGCCCTCGACGCCGACAAGGTCAACGACAAGCCGTCCCGGAGGCGCTTCTATTTCGAGGATTGAGCCGGCGGGCCGGCCGGGGCCGGCGCCGTCGCGGACCTGCGTCCTCGACGGCGTCGGGCCGGTCCTCTTCATCAAGAGCCGGCGGGCCCGTCACATCTCGCTCACGGTCCGGGGCGCGCGAGGCGTCCGTGTCGCCATGCCGTGGCGGGTGTCCTTCGAAGAGGCCCGGCGGGTGGCCCTCGGCAAGCTGCCGTGGATCCGCCGCTCGCTCGCCCGCCTGGACCGGGCCCGGATACGCTGCCACGAAGCGGTCGAAGCGGCCGGGCGGCTCGACCGGCGGTCGGCCCGGCTCGTTCTCGCGGAACGACTGGCAACCCTGGCCCACGAGCACGGCTTCCGCCCCGGCCGGCTGAGCGTCCGCGACCAGGGGACGCTCTGGGGCAGCGCCTCGCGAGGCGGCCGGATCCAGCTCAATGCCCGTCTGGCCGTCCTGCCTTCCGATCTGGCCGATTACGTCATCCTGCACGAGCTCGTCCATACCCGGGTCCGGGGCCACGGCCCGACCTTCTGGGCGGAGCTCGAGCGGCGCATGCCCGACGCCCGCCGGCGGCAGGCCCGGCTGCGCGAATATTCCTTGGCCCTGTTCTGACGCGGCCGGGTTTTTTCCGCCGCCGATAGTGCTATAATCGCCCTCTTGCGCCCGGCCTCGCAAGGATCTTGACCCAAGGAGGGCCTGCCCATGACATCCCATCGGATCATCCGCCTCCGGGCCGCCGCCGTCGTGGCCGCTGCCGCGCTCCTCTTCGTCGCGCTCGCCGCGATCCCCGGCCACGCCGCCGGACCCGAGGCCAAGAAAGCCAACTACGATCTGGCCGCGCGCTGGACGCCGGCCAAGGTCGGCAAGCTCGTCTTCGATACCTCCGTCATGCCGCACTGGCTGGAGACCGGAGACCGCTTTTGGTATAGCTACGAGACCAGCCAAGGCAAGAAGTGGTTCCTTGTCGACCCGGTCGCGAGGACCAAAAAGCCTCTCTTCGACAACGCCAAGATGGCCGCCCAGCTGACGCGCATCCTGCTCTCCCCCTACGACGCCCAGCACCTGCCCATCAAGACGATCAAGTTCATCAAAAAGGACACCGCCATCCAGTTCGAGGTCGAGGTGCCCAAGGACAGCGACATCTCCCTCAACGGCAAGATCGTCAAGGCCTCCGAGATCGCCAAGGAGGAGGAGGTCCAGAAGACGGACCTGGACAAGCAGAAGGAGAAAGAAAAGGAGCAGGACACCCAGAAGGTCAAGGGCACGGAAACTGAGAAGCCCAAGGAGCCGGAGAAGAAGACCAAGCTCCTCTCGTTCACCTATGATCTCGCCACCGCGAAACTGACCCTGCTCGAGGATTGGAAAGAGCCGTTGAAGCGGCCCCGCTGGGCCTCGGTCTCCCCCGACGGGAAGATCGTCCTCTTCGCCCGCGGCGAGAACCTCTTCATGATGGACGCCGACAGTTTCGAGCGGGCCAAGAAGAAAGCCGACGACAAGGAGATCAAAGAGACCCAGCTGACGACCGACGGCGAGGAGCACTATTCCTACGCCCGGACGCTCAACGACGAGGACAAGAAGGAATACCAGAAGGACGAGAAGGACCGCAAGGACTTCCGCGCTCCCGCGGGCCTGGTCATCTGGTCCAAGGACTCGAAAAAGATCGCCCTCATCCGCAGCGACGAGCGCAAGGTCGCCGACCTCTGGGTCATCAATTCGCTGGCCAATCCCCGGCCGACCCTGGAGACCTACCGTTACGAGATGCCCGGGGAGGAGAACCAGCCGCAGCCCGAGATCCTCGTCTTCGACCTGGCCACCAAGGCCAAGGTCAAGATCAAGGCGGACAAGTTCAAGGACCCGACCTATGATATCTGCACGGCTCCGCGCACGGGCCTGGACCGCGAAAAGGAGTTCCCGCCGCCCCCACAGTGGATCTCCGACACGACGGACAAGCTCTATTTCGGCCGCCAGTCCCGCGACCTCCACGGTTACGATCTCTGCGTCGCCGACACGGCCACGGGCGAGGTCAAGTCCCTGATCGAAGAACGGCTCAACACCTACGTCGAGGCCCAGGACCCCTGGCTCATCGGCGGCGGCAACGAGCTGATCTGGTGGTCCGAGCGCGACGGCTGGGGCCACTACTATCTTTATGACGGCGAAGGCCATCTCAAGACCCAGCTGACGTCGGGAGAGTTCGTCGGCCAAGGCATCGAGAAGGTCGACGAAAAGGCCCGCGTCCTCTACTTCGCGGCCTGCGGCCGGGAGCCCGGCGAGGACCCCTATTACACCCACCTCTACCGGGTCGCCCTCGACGGCTCCGGACTCAAACAGCTCGACAAGGGCGACGCCTCGCACAACGCCGACATGAACGACGGGGCCCGCTGGGTCGTCGATAATTTCTCGCGGGTCGACGCGGCGCCCAAGTCCGAGCTCCGCGACGGGGCCGGCAATCTCGTCATCGAGCTCGAGGCGACCGACGTCACGGCCCTCCTCGCCGCCGGGTTCAAGTTCCCCGAGCCGTTCAGGGTCAAGGCCGACGACGGCATCACCGACCTCTACGGCGTCATGTACAAGCCTTTCGATTTCGACCCCTCCGCCAAGTACCCGATCATCGCCTACGTTTACCCCGGTCCGCAGACCGAGAGCGTCTCCAAGACCTTCGTGCCCCGCAACGCCAACGTCGCCCTGGCCCAGCTCGGCTTCGTCGTCATCGAGGTCGGCAACCGCGGCGGCCATCCCTCGCGGTCGAAGTGGTATCACAACTACGGCTACGGCAACCTCCGCGACTACGGCCTGGCCGACAAGAAGCGGGCCATCGAAGAGCTGGCGACGCTCCATCCCTACATCGACCTCGACCGCGTCGGCATCTACGGCCATTCCGGCGGCGGCTTCATGTCCACGGCGGCCATGCTCGTCTACCCCGACTTCTTCAAGGTCGCCGTGTCCTCGTCCGGCAACCACGAGAACAACATCTACAACCGCTGGTGGAGCGAGAAGCACCACGGGGTCAAGGAGGTCACGGACAAGGACGGCAACGTCAAGTTCGAGTACGCCATCGACAAGAACTCCGAGATCGCCAAGAACCTCAAGGGCCATCTCCTGATCACGACCGGCGACATCGACAACAATGTCCACCCCGCCAACACCCTGCGGCTGGCGGCGGCGCTCATCAAGGCCAACAAGCGCTTCGATTTCTTCATCTTCCCGGGCCAGCGGCACGGCTACGGCGACATGAGCGACTACTGGTTCTGGTACAGGGCCGACTACTTCTGCAAGTGGCTGCTGGGCGACTTCTCCCAGACGGTCGATCTCATCGAGCTCCAACGCGAGAAGGAGCAAAGCGGCGACAAGAAGGGCAAGTGATCATGAGCGACGCCACGCCTGCGGCCCCCCCGCCCCCGACCTCCCGGCGCTCGATCGGCATGGTCGCGCTGGTGATGCTGACCTTCTTTGTCATCTCGCTCGTCACCAACGTTATCGGGTACATCAACCCCGACGTCGGACAGAGCTTCGGGCTCAGCCTGACCTTCGTCGGCCTCTTGGCCTTCGCCTTCTTCATCGCCTACGGGGTCATGTCGATCCCGTCGGGGATGCTGGTGGAGCGGTTCCGGGAGAAGCCGGTCATGATGGCCGCCTTCGGGCTGGCCCTGGCCGCCGCCCTGCTCATCTCGCTCCTGCCGAGCTACCCGATCTTCCTGCTGTCGCTCTTCCTCATCGGGGCCGGCTTCGCCGCCCTCCAGGTCGTCATCAATCCTCTGCTCCGCGTCTCCGGCGGCGAGGAGCACTACGCCTTCAACTCCGTCCTGGCCCAGCTCATCTTCGGCGGAGCCTCGTTCCTGGGCCCGTTCGTCTATTCCTATTTCGTCCTGAACATCGGCCACGCCGGGGCCGAAGGCAAGCCCCTGATCGGGCTGATGTCGAAACTGGTCCGGCCGGGCCTGTCGTGGGTCTCGGTCTACTGGGTCTTCGCGGTCATCCTGCTGGCCATGGTCGCCGTGATCGCCGCGGTCCGTTTCCCGGTCGTCGTCCGCAAAGAGGATGAGCGGGCCGGCGCCTGGGCCACGCACAAGGCCCTGTTCAAGGACCGGACGGTCATCCTGTTTTTTCTCGGCATCTTCGCCTACGTCGGGACGGAGCAGGGCGTGTCGTTCTGGATCTCCAAATTCCTCAAGACCTATCACGGCTATGACCCCCAGACCGTCGGGGCCCACCGGGTCGCCCTGTTCTGGCTCCTGATGACCCTCGGCGGCCTGCTCGGCCTTCTCCTGCTGAAATTCCTGGACAGCCGCAAGGTCCTCCTGGGCTTCACCGTCGCGGCCCTCGTCTTCCTGACCCTGGCCTTCTTCGGACCCGGCCCGCTAGCCCTGGTCATGTTCCCGCTCATGGGCTTTGCCGCGTCGGTCATGTGGCCGGTCATCTTCTCGCTGGCCCTGAACTCGGTCGACAGCCACCACGGCTCGTTCTCCGGGATCCTCTGCACGGGCATCATCGGCGGCGCCGTCATGCCGCCGGTCATCGGTTTCCTGGGCGGCCTGGTCGGCCTGAGGCAGGGGATGTTCGTCCTCTACCTGACCCTGGGCTACATCCTCTCGATCGGGATCTGGGCCAAGCCGCTGATCGCCAATCAGACGATCTCCCTGAAGAGGAAAAAGGAGGCGGCGACGTGAACGGGCCGGCCGTCATCGGGATCGATCTGGGCGGCACCAACGTCCGGGCGGGGGTGGTCGTGGACGGCCGCCTGGCCCGAGTCCACGCCATGCCGGTACGGGGCCAGGGCACCGAGACCGAGGTCCTCGAAGACATCTTCAGCGCCATCGACCCGGTCATGGGCCCGGCCGTGGCCGGCATCGGCGCAGGGGTCCCCTCGATCATCGACCTCAAGACCGGGACGGTCTACGACGTCCAGAACATCCGCTCCTGGACCAAGGTGCCGCTCAAGGCCATCCTGGAGGACCGTTATCATCTCCCGGTCTACGTCAACAACGACGCCAACTGTTTCGCCGCCGGCGAGAAGATCTTCGGGAAGCTCGCGCCTTGCGACAACGCCGTCGGTCTCATCGTCGGGACGGGCCTCGGGGCCGGCGTCATCGCCAACGGGCGGCTCTACTCGGGCGTCAACTGCGGGGCGGGCGAGTTCGGCATGCTCCCCTATCTCGACCGCAACTTCGAGGCCTACGCCAGCGGCCAGTTCTTCCGCCGGGTCCACGGCACCTCGGGCCGCGAGGCCGCGGACAGGGCCGCCCGCGGCGACCGGGCCGCCCTGGCGATGTTCGAGGAGTTCGGCCATCATCTCGGCGAGGCCGTCAAGGCCATCTGCTATGCCGTCGACCCGGAGATCATCCTGCTCGGCGGATCGGTCAGCAGATCTTACGGCTACTTCCGCGGACCGTTATGGAAGACATTCCAGTCGTACGCCTATTCGATCGCCAAGGAACGCCTGCGGATCGAGCTCTCGGAGACCGAGAACATCGCCATCCTCGGCGCCGCCGCCCTCTACTTCGACGCCCTCAGGACCTAGCCTCCCCGCGGGACTAGCCGAAGCCGGCTAATCGAAATATTTTCCGCCGGCAACCGAAAAAGTCTTGACAGCGTTTTTGCTGCTGGATTCTAATAACCCGGCCGGCATCCCTCAAAAGGAGTCGAGAGCATGATCAAGCGATCGTCGTGGTCACGGCCCCGGTGCCTTGTCCCCGCGGCGACCCTGCTGGCGCTGGCGGTCACCGGGCCGGGGGCCTTGAACGGACAGGACGCCAAGAAGGGACTGCTCGGCCCCTGGAAGGCCACGGCCGAGGTCAGCTATGTGGTCACGGGAGGCAACACCTCGACGTCGGCCCTCAGCCTCGGAACGACCTTCTCCCGGAAGTGGACCAAGGACACGCTTCTGTTCAAGTCCTACATCCTGACCAGCAACTCGACGACGACGACCCGGACCGCCCGGGGGACGGAGACCGACTTCGAGATCATCGAGATCAGGACGACCCGCAAGGTCGCCGAGAACTACCTCCTGGCCGGACAGTATGACCGCAAGATCACCAATGGACTGGCGGGCCAGGTCGGCCTCAGCTGGGACCGCAACCGCTTCGCCGGGGTCGAGAACCGGATCACCCTCACCACCGGCCTGGGCTACAACGTGATCGACCGGAAGCGGACGCAGCTCAAGACATCGGCCGGCCTGACCTACACGAGACGCCAATACGTGGGCCAGGACATGGAATCCTTCGCCGGGTTGCGCTGGACCTTGTCCGGGGAGCAGAAGATCCTCGACAACTCGTCGGTCGCGACCGTGTTCGTCCTCGACGACAACTTGAGGAAAGGGCCGGACTGGCGCTTCGATTGGGCCAACTCCGTCACGGCCTCGATCTCGAAGTCCCTGGCCCTCAAGGTCAGCTTGCGGACCCTTTACACTCACTTGCCGGCCCTCCAAAGCCTGCCCCTCTTCGACGACCTGGGGCAGAACACCGGGCTGACCGTGCCCTATCCTCTGAAGAGGCTGGACGCCTTCCTGATGACCTCCCTCGTCATCAACTTCTAGATCGGCCTCCGGGCAACGTCGCCTCTCACGTTCCGGCTCGAGGCTCCTCCTCCCTGGGCCGGAAAAAGGCGCAGGGATTTGCCTCGGCGGTTTTTTCCCAGTATTATGGTAGGGAATATGCGCGGGAGGGCGTGATGAAAAAACGCTATTGGCGTTGCTATGTCTGCAACGATGTCCACTACGGGATCGCTCCACCGGAGATCTGCCCCACCTGCAAGGTCCCGCATGCCTACGTCGAGATCACGTCCGACGAGGCCCGCAGGATCCTGGCCGGCGGGGCCGAAAAGACCATGACCCCGGAGGACTTCCGGGCTGCCATCGAGGCCTTCGCCGCAGCCAACGAGTTCATGGTCAACCCGGACAAAGAAAAAGTCGACCTGCTCCTGCAGGGAGAGTTCGAGAACGAGAAGAACCACGGCCTCAAGTACTGTCCCTGCCGCCTGCGGACCAAGGTCTGGGACGAGGACCTCAAGCTCATCTGCCCCTGCAATTTTCCCATCCACGAGACCTACCGCGGCATCCCCCACGGGGAATGCTGGTGCGGACTCTTCGTCAGGAGGACGTAATGGCCCGACTGCTCATGTTCTACGGGCGGGAATGCCCCCACTGCAAGAAGATGCTGCCGCTCATCGACAAGCTGGAGCAGGAAACGCCGGTCCGCTTCGAGCGCCACGAGGTCTGGCACGACGAGCAGAACGCCGACCTCATGCGTAGCTTCCGCGAGGCCATCGCCCCAAAGTGCGGCCAGCAGCTCCGCGTCCCGACCTTTCTCAACGCGGACACCAAGGACGCCATGTGCGGCGAGGTCGAGTTCGACACGCTCAGGGACTGGGCCCTGAAACAGGGCTGATCCCAACCCGGGGGCCGGCGCCGGACGCTCCGGCCGACACCGATAGCGGAGGGGGTGGCATGATCGAGCGCTTCGATCCTCTCAAAGGCGAACGGCTCCGGATCCTTGACGAGGAGGGACGGGCCGCGCCGGACCTCGACCCGCGTCTCGCGGACGATCTCCTCCGGACGCTCTATGAGCTCATGGCCCGCACGCGGCTGGCCGACACCAAGGCCCTCCGTCTGCAGCGCCAGGGCCGTATGGGCACCTACGCGCCGAGCCTCGGCCACGAGGCCACCCAGGTGGGCCTGGCCGCGGCCATGTCCCGGGAAGACTGGTTCTTTCCCTACTTCCGCGACCTCGGCGCCTTCCTGACCCTGGGCTTCCCGCTCGCCGACTATTACCATTTCTGGATGGGCAACGAGGCCGGCATGCGGACGCCCGACGGCTTGAACATCTTCCCCATCTCCATTCCGGTCGGCTCCCAGATTCCGCAGGCGGTCGGGGCGGGGATGGCCGCGAAATATCGCCAGCTCCCGATCGCCGTCGTCGCCACCTTCGGCGACGGGGCCACTTCGGAAGGCGACTTCCATGAGGGACTCAACATGGCCGGCGTCTTCCACACGCCGAACGTCTTCGTCTGCCTCGACAACCAATTCGCGATCTCGGTGCCGCGCGCGCGCCAATCGGCGGCCCCGACCCTGGCCCAGAAGGCGATCGCCTACGGCTTCGCCGGCGTCCAGATCGACGGCAACGACGTCCTGGCCGTCTTCGCGGCCGCACGCGAGGCCCTGGCGACCGCACGGAGCGGCGGCGGCCCCACCCTGATCGAGGCCTTCACCTACCGCATGGGGGATCACACGACCTCGGACGATGCCAGCCGCTACCGGTCCAAGGACGAGGTCCAACAATGGGAGCGGCGGGACCCGATCGCCCGCTTCCGCCAATATCTCCAAGGCCGGGGCCTGTGGAGCGAGGCGTTCGAGACCGAGGTCCAGGCCCGGGCCGCAGATCTCGTCGAGAAGGCTGTCGCCGAGGCCGAGGCCCGGCCTCCGGCCTCTCCGGACGACATCTTCGCCTACACCTTCGCCGTGATGCCGCCCGATCTCGCGGCCCAATTGGCCGAGCTCAAAGCCACGCTCCCGGGAGGCGCCCGATGATCATGACCATGGTCCAGGCGATCAACCGGGCCCTGGCCGGAGAATTGGAACGGGACGACCGCGTCGTCGTCTTCGGCGAGGACGTCGGCCGCGACGGCGGCGTCTTCCGGGCCACCGAGGGTCTGTTCGACCGGTTCGGTCCGGCCCGGGTCATGGACACCCCCCTCGCGGAGTCGGGCGCGGTCGGAGCCGCCATCGGCATGGCCGCCCTCGGCCTGAGACCCGTGCCCGAGATCCAGTTCATGGGCTTCATCTATCCGGCCTTCAACCAGATCGTCTCCCACGTCGCCCGGATCAGGAACCGGACCCGGGGACGCTTCACGGCCCCGATCACCATCCGCACGCCCTACGGAGCGGGGGTCAAGGCGCTCGAACATCACTCGGAGAGCACGGAAGCCCTGTTCTGCCACCTTCCCGGCCTGACCGTCGTCGTCCCCTCGACCCCCTATGAGGCCAAGGGGCTCCTGGCCGCCTCGATCCGCAGCGACGACCCGGTCATCTTCCTCGAACCGACCCGGCTCTACCGGGCCGAGAAGCAGGAGGTCCCCGAGGAACCGTACGAGGTACCGTTGCGGCAGGCGGCCGTCGTCCGGGAGGGCCGCGACCTGACCGTCGTGGCCTGGGGGGCCATGATCCCGGTGGCCCGCGAAACCGCGGCCGCCGCCGAGGCCCAGGGCGTCTCCGTCGAGATCGTCGACTTGAGGACGCTCAGCCCGATGGATCGTTCGACGATCCTGGCCTCGGTCCGGAAGACCGGACGGGCCATCGTTCTCCACGAGGCGCCCAAGACCTGCGGCCTCGGCGCCGAGATCGCGGCCACCATCGGCGAATCGGCCCTGCTCAGCCTGAAGGCCCCGGTCGCCCGGGTGACCGCTCCGGACATCACGGTGCCGCTCGCCAAGCGTGAGGATCTCTATTATCCCAACCCGGACCGGGTCCTGCGAGCGGTCCGCCGGCTCATGGAGTACTGACATGGCCAAGGAATTCCGCTTTCCCGACGTCGGCGAAGGCATCACCGAGGGCGAGATCGTCCGCTGGCTGGTCCAAGAGGGCGACGAGGTCAAGGTCGATCAGACCCTGGCCGAGATCGAAACGGACAAGGCCATCGTCGAGATGCCGTCGCCCTACGCCGGCACGGTCCTCAAGCTCCATGTCAAGGAAAAAGAGATCGTCAAGGTCGGCCAGCCCCTGGTGACCGTCGGAGAAAAGGGCGAGAGCCTGGCCGCCGCGCCGGCGGCCGGCCTGGCGCCGAGCCCCCCGGCCCCCTCGGGCCCCGCCGCCCCGGCCCCGGCCGCGGCGCCTGTGGCGACCGGTGAGATCCTGGCCACGCCCCGGGTGCGGGCCCTGGCCAAGGAGCTCGGGATCGGCCTCGCCACCGTCAAGGGCTCGGGGCCGGGCGGGCGCGTCACCGAGGACGACGTCCGGGCCGCTCAAGCGGCCCCGCCGGAAAAGAAGCTGGCGGTCAAGATCAAGGCCAAGTACGATCTCTATGGCAACCTCGAGCGCCTGCCGCTCCGCGGCGTGCGACGGGCCACCGCCAAAAAGATGCGCGAGTCCCTCGACCACGCGGCCCATGTGACCCATTGCGACGAGGCCGACGCCGGCCCGCTCGAGGCCCTGGTCAAGCGGATGAAGCCCGAGGCGGAGGCCGCCGGGATCAAGCTGACCTACCTCCCGTTCATCGTCAAGGCCGTGGTCGAGGCCCTGAAGCTTCACCCCTCCTTCAACGCCTCGCTCGACGAGGCCGAGAACGAGATCGTGCTCAAGAAATACTACAACATCGGGATCGCTGTGGACGTGCCCGACGGGCTGATCGTCCCGGTCGTCAAGTTCGCCGACCAAAAGCCGCTCCTCGACATCGCCAGGGAGATCCAGACCCTGGCCGAAAAGGCCCGCGAGAGGACCGTCGACCTGGCCGATCTCCAGGGCGGGACGTTCTCCATCACCAACGTCGGCGTCATCGGCGGCCATGCGGCGACGCCGATCATCAACTACCCCGAGGCGGCCATCCTGGCTACCATGAAGATCGCCGACCGGGCCCGCGTCGCCGACGGCGCCGTCGTCGTCCGCAAGACGTTGCCCCTTTGCCTGGCCTTCGACCACCGCATCGTGGACGGCGCGGCCGCGGCCCGCTTCACCAAGGACCTGATCCGCCTCCTCGAGACCCCCGAGACCCTCCCCCTCAAGGGCGAGTGAAGCGGCGGCCCGGCGGCTGTGGTATATTGGGCCTCATGACAACGGACCGATCGAAGGCCGACAGGCTCAAGACCATACTCCGCAGCCGGCCGCGGGCCGTCGTGGCCTTTTCCGGGGGCGTGGACTCGACCCTTCTCCTCAGGGCTTGCGTCGACGCGCTCGGAGCGGCGAACGTCACGGCCGTCACCGGCGTCTCGCGAACGTACACCCCTGAAGAGAAGAGGGCCGCCCAGCGGGCCGCCCGCGGCTTGGGCGTCCGGCATGTCCTGATCGAAACCGACGAGCTGGCCTGCCCGGCCTTCGCGGCCAATCCCGCCGACCGCTGCTACCACTGCAAGCGCGAGCTTTTCGGCCGCATCGCCGAGCTGGCCCGGACGCTCGGCGCGGAAACGTTCTATGACGCGTCGAACCTCGACGACTTGACCGACTACCGGCCCGGCCATCGGGCGGTCGAGGAATTCGGGGTCCGCAGCCCGCTCGTCGAGGCCGGCTTCACCAAAAAAAACGTCCGGGCCCTGTCCAGGAAGCTCGGCCTGGCCTCATGGAATAAGCCGGCCAATCCCTGCCTCGCCAGCCGCATCCCTTACGGCACGCCCATCACGGTCGAGACCCTGGCCCGGATCCAGGCCGGCGAGAAGTACTTGCGCGGCCTGGGCTTTCCGGAGGTCAGGCTCCGTCACCACGGAGAATTGGCCCGCATCGAGGTCCCGGCCGCCGACCTGCCCCGGATCATCCGGCCCGCGACGGCCCAGAGGATCGCCCGCCGACTCAGGGCGCTCGGTTATCTCTGGACGTCGGTCGACCTCGAGGGCTATCGCATGGGCAGCCTCAACCGGGCGGTCCGCAACAGGGACAAGGCCGGAACGACGGGCCGATGAAGATCGCCGTCGGCCTGAGCGGCGGGGTCGACTCGTCGGTCGCCGCCCTCCTTCTCCAACAGGCCGGACATGAGGTCGTCGCCCTCCTGATGAAGCTCTGGCCGGGAGCCGAGGCGCCGGCCCCGGTCAAGAGCGCCTGTTACGGCCCCGACGAGGCGGCGGACATCCGGGCGGCCGAGGACGTCTGCGCCCGGCTCCGCATCCCGCTCTCGATCGTCGATTGCTCCGCGGATTATGAGGACATCGTCCTGCGCTTTGTCCGCGAGGCCTACGCGGCCGGCACGACGCCGAACCCCTGTGTCCGCTGCAACCAGCTGGTCAAGTTCGGGGTCTTGCCGGAGGTCGCCCGGGCCTCGGGCCTTCTCTTCGACCGCTTCGCCACGGGGCATTACGCCCGCGTCGAGCGCGACGAGAAGCTGGGCCGGTTCCTGTTGAAGCGCGGGGTCGACGAGGCCAAGGACCAATCCTACTTCCTCTACCGTTTGAGCCAGGCCCAGCTCTCGACGGTCCTGTTCCCCCTCGGGGGCCTGACCAAGGCCCGCGTCCGCGCCCTGGCCCGGGAGGCCGGGCTGCCCGTTCACGACCGCCGGGAGAGCCAGGATTTCTATGCCGGGGACCTCGGCGAACTCGTCGGTCCCGGGGCCGGCGAGGGAGACGTCGTCGACCGCGAGGGGCGTGTCCTCGGGCGCCACCGGGGGCTGACCCGTTACACGATCGGCCAGCGCAAGGGCCTGGGCATCGCCGGGCCGGCCCCCCTCTATGTCATCGGCATTGACGTCGCTGGGAACCGTCTCGTCGTCGGACCGGAGAGCGAAACGATGGGCCGCGCCGGCGTGGTCCGCGACTGCGTCTGGGGCCCGTTCGAACGGCTGATAGCGTCGGCCGAGGTCCGGGTCAAGGTCCGCTCCGGCGGCCGGCTGGTCGGGGCGGTGATCTCCCCGCTCGACCGCGGCCGGGCCCGGTTCGAGCTGGCTGAGGCGATCGCCGCCATCGCCCCCGGCCAATCGGCCGTCTTTTATGACGGGGAGACCGTCGTCGGCGGCGGCATCATCGAATCCGCCGGCTGACCCCAGCCTTCCGCCGGCTCTCGATTCAGGCTATAATCGGCCGGCATTCGCCACGGGGGTCCGTGGACACTTCTCAGGAGGAACCATCATGGCCGGCTATTTCATCGCGTTCGTCTTGGGCATCTTCATCATGGGCGCCTTGATCGCTCAACGGGAAAGGCTCGGCGGCGGCTTCAATGCCTGGCTCAAGGGCAAGAAGGGCCTGCTCACGACCGTCGCCCTCGCCGTCATCGCCGTCGCTCTCGTCGTTCAGGCCCTGGTCACCATCCAGGCCGGGACGGTCGGCGTGGTCAAGCGGCTCGGCGCCGTCCGCCAGGAGTTCAGCCCGGGACTGCACGTCATCGTGCCGTTCATCGACCACGTCGTCATCTTCCCGACCTTGAAGAAGACCTACGAGGCCTCCGAAACGCCTCAATCGAGCGAGGCGGATTATCCCGACATCATCATCACCGCGTTGACCTCGGACGGCCAGCAGATCCGGGTCGGCATGACGGCCCGGTTCATGATCGCGCCGGGCAAGGCCGCCTGGATCGTCCAGAACCTGGGCACTGAGCGCGAATACGTCGAGAAGGTCGTCAAGACCGAGATCCGCGGCTCCGGCCGCCGGGTCCCGACCCGGTTCGCCGCCTACGAGCTCTACACCAAGAAGAGCTATGAGGCCCAGCAGGCCCTCTTCGACGAGATCGCGCCCAAGTTCGAGAAGAACGGCCTCATCCTCGACGAGATCGTCATCCGCAACATCACCTTCACGCCCGAGTACGCCAAGACGCTCGAGGAGAAGCAGATCGCCCTGGAGAACATCACGACCGAAAAGAACAAGCTCGAGCAGGAGAAGATCCGCAAGGAGCAGAGGATCGTCGAGGCCGAGGGCGACGCCAGGAGCATCGAGATCCGCCAGGCCGCGCTGACCAAGAACCCGACCATCATCCAGTGGGAGTTCGTCCAGAAGCTGGCCCCGAACGTCCAGTGGGGCATCATGCCCGACAAGGTCATCCCGGTCCTCGACTTCAAGGGCCTCACCGGCGGGCAGAAATAGCCGACGGGGGCGCAACGGGACGGCGGCCCGGAGGCGCGCCGCCTAGTTCCTGCCGGAGTCCGTTCCGGTGCTCGTGAACTCGATCATCCGGGCGATGGCCCGCTGGCAGACGCGGCAGAACTCGTTCTTCGGGTTGTCGATCATGATGCAGTAGATCATCGACCGGTAGAGCCCTTTCGACGCGTACCCCGCGCCCTCGAAGACGCCGACCTGGCCCTCGAGAGGCTTGAACTCCGCCCGGACCGCGGCGATCTTCGCGAGGAGCTTGTCCCGGTCGGCCTTGAACTTGTCCTCCATAGCCCGCAGGTCCCTGGCCGGGAGGTTCTTGGCCTTGGCCGCCTCGAGGGCCTGCTGGGACGCCGCGCGGTCCTCCCGCATCTGGGCTTGAAGGGCTTCGATCCGGTCCTTGCCGTACGCGGTCGGGACGCCGATCCCCGGCGTCAGAAGGTCCGCCCACTTGACGTGGGCCGGGTCGAGGAGGGCGGTGATGTTCGGTTCGAGCGGCTCGACGCCCTTGGGGTAGAAATCGTTGTAGGAGACCTCGGACTGATAATACTCGTCGGCGAGATAGGCGAATGAATGGCCGAGCTCATGGACGAAGACCTGGGGGCTGGCGGGGTGGTCGACCGTCGTCACGCAGTAGTCGAGGCAGATGCTGCCGCCGCCGTAGCGCGGGCTGTTGACCAGGACGACCAGGACGTCGTAGGGCACCTCGGCGGCGATCTCATGCATGAGGTGGTCCTCCTCGATGAGCATGTAGCGGTCGAGGTCGAAGGCGTTGAAGGAGGCGCCGAGCACCGTCTTTTTATAGGACCTCTGGCGCGGCTCGTCCATGCCCCGGTCGGCCGAAGGCCGGAAGACGGCCCGCACGCTGATCCGGTCGGCCATCGATTTGTACGGCTCGATCCCCAGGAGGACGCCCGTCATCCGGTCCACGTCGGCCTTGAACTTGTCCCGGTCCGGAGCCGTGTACCCCTCCGCGAGAAAAACGAAATCGACCTTTTCGTGCGGGTCGCCGGCGATGCGCGCCTCATAGACCCAATCGTCCGCTCCGGCCCGCTCGCGGAGGATGTGGTAGTCGGCCGGGTCGATGATCTGGTCGAACACCGGGTGGAGGAGGTTGCGCTTGTCCCGCTGCTCGATGACGAAAAGGACCGGGCGCCTGGGCCTGGGGAAGCGGACCGAGCGCTCGAAGACCCGGACCGTCCCGGCCAGGGCCGGCGAGGTCGTCTTGTACTCGGCGAACATGGTATCGAAGCCGCGGGTGAAGATGAGCCTGTTCGAGGCGGCGTCATAGACTTTGTAGACATAGCGGCCGTAATCGAACGGGGGCAGCAGCCCGGCCTTCGATTCCGGCCACAGCGTCTCCTCGACGATGCGGCGGACGGTGACGGTCTCGGACTTGGCGTCGCCGGATTGGTAAAGATCGACGCGCAGGGCCTGGTCGACGAAATAATCGTCGAAGGCCGGCGGCGATCCCGCCGGCGGGCCCGCGGACCGGGCCGGGCCGGGAAACGCCAGGGCCAGCACGAGGACGGCCAGCGCCGAGGTCATCTTTCTCATCGGGACTCCTTCATTCGTCCGGAGGATTATAGGCCGGACGGCTCCCGATGACAAATCGGGGGCCTGACAGGACGGACATCCGGCCCGGGCCCCGATCCGGAGGAGGACTTGAGGCCCAGGCGTCATTCCGCTATAATAAGAGCTCGACTGTTCGATTTCGGACCCCTGGGGGGCCCCTTCCGGCGATTTCCCGAATATCCCGAAGGCGTAAGATCTTGGTATTCATCAGAGGAACGTTCAGACAGAGTGAGCTGACATGACGACCGCAATCGCCCGCATGCGCAACATCGGCATCAGCGCCCACATCGACTCCGGCAAGACGACGCTGACGGAGCGGGTCCTCTTCTATTGCAAGAAGATCCACAAGATCCACGAGGTCAAGGGCAAGGACGGCGTCGGCGCGACCATGGACTCCATGGATCTCGAGCGCGAGCGGGGCATCACCATCGCCTCGGCCACCACCAACGTCGAGTGGGCCGACCACTCCATCAACATCATCGACACGCCGGGCCACGTCGACTTCACCATCGAGGTCGAGCGGTCCCTGCGCGTCCTGGATTCGGCCGTCCTCGTCCTCTGCTCGGTCGGCGGGGTCCAGTCCCAGACGATCACGGTCGACCGCCAGCTGCGCCGCTACAACGTCCCCTTCATCGCCTTCGTCAACAAGGCCGACCGGGTCGGCGCCAATCCGCTCAAGGTCCGTGACCAGATCGAGGACAAGCTGGGCCACCGGGCGGTCCTGATGCAGCTGCCGATCGGCCTCGAAAGCGCCTTTCAGGGCCTGGTCGATCTCGTGACCATGACGGCCCTCTATTTCGACGGCCCGGAGGGCGAGACGGTCCGGGTCGAGGCCATCCCGGACGAGCTCGCGGCCGAGGCCGCGGCCCGGCGCGAGGCGCTCCTCGACGCCGCCTCTCTCCACAGCGACGAGCTCACGGAGGCCGTACTCGAGGGCCGGCCGACGGAAGCCCTCATCCGGGCAGCCGTCCGCAGAGGCGTCCTGGCCCGCAAGCTCGTGCCTGTGTTCATCGGTTCGGCCTACCGGAACAAGGGCATCCAGCCCCTGCTCGACGCCGTCGTCCATTACCTGCCCAACCCGGCCGAGGTCGAGAACCGGGCCATCGACCTGGACACCGGCGGGGCCGAGCGGGTCCTTACGGCCGACCCGGACGCCAAGACCGTGGCCCTGGCCTTCAAGCTCGAGGACGGGGCCTACGGCCAGCTGACCTACATCCGCGTCTATCAGGGTTCCCTGCGCAAAGGCGATGAGCTCGTCAACACCCGGTCCGGCCAGAAGATCAAGGTCGGCCGGCTCGTCCGCATGCACGCCGACACGATGGTCGAGATCAGCGAGGCCGGTCCCGGGGACATCGTGGCCCTGTTCGGGGTCGAGTGCGCTTCGGGCGACACCTTCTGCAGCCCTGGCCTGAACCTGGCCATGACCGCGATCTATGTCCCCGAGCCGGTCATCTCGCTGGCCATCGAGCCGGTCGACAAGGGCTCGGCCGACCGGGTGGCCAAGGCCCTCAACCGGTTCACCAAAGAGGACCCGACCTTCCGGACCCACGTCGACGCCGAGTCGAACCAGACCATCATCCAGGGCATGGGCGAGCTCCATCTCGACGTCTACATCGAACGGATGAAGCGCGAATACCGGGCCGAGGTCAAGACCGGCATGCCCCAGGTCGCCTACCGCGAAGCGGTCAGCCAGGCGATCGACTTCGACTATACCCACAGGAAGCAAACCGGCGGCGCCGGCCAGTACGCCCGGGTCATCGGCCGGCTCGAGCCCCTGGCCAAGGGCGGCTTCGAGTTCGTGAACGAGGTCAGGGGCGGCCGCATCCCGCGCGAGTTCATCCCGTCCTGCGAGAAAGGCTTCCGGGCCGCCCTCCGGAAGGGCCCGCTCATCGGATTCCCGGTCATCGGCGTCCGTGTCGTGGTCAACGACGGCAATTCTCATCCCGTCGATTCCTCGGATATCGCCTTCCAGACGGCCGCCCAGGCCGCTTTCAGGCAGGTTTACCTGAAGGCCAAGCCCCAGATCCTCGAGCCCATCATGAAGGTCTCGGTCGAGGGGCCGTCCGAGTTCGCCGGCAACGTTTTCGCCACGATCAGCCAGCGGCGCGGCGTCATCGTCAGCTCGGTCGAGGACGGCACCTTCTCCCGGGTGGACGCAGAAGTGCCCCTGGGCGAGATGTTCGGCTACTCGACCGTCCTGCGCTCGCTGACCCAGGGCAAGGCCGAGTTCACCATGGAGTTCCTGAAATACGGCCGGGTGCCGCCGCACATCGCCGAGATGCTGACCGCGCAGCACCTCGAGGCCGAGAGGGTCCGATCGCAAAGGTAACGGAGGAGAGGCCATGACGCTCACGGTCAAAGAAGAACTGATCAGGCGCAGTCCGCTGCGGATCCTCGAAAGGTCGATCTCGGGCGGCCTCGGCCGGGGCAACGTCGGCGTGCTGGCCAGCCGCAAGGGCGTCGGCAAGACGGCCTGCCTGGTCCACATCGCGGCGGACAAGCTCCTCCAGGACAAGTATGTCATCCATGTCTCCTATGCCAGCCGGGTCGACCACATCGTCACCTGGTACGAGGACATCTTCAAGGAGATCGCCAAGGCGCCGAAGATGCGGGCCGCGCTCGACGAGTTCGACGAGCTGATCCGTCACCGGGTCATCATGAACTTCAAGCAGGACGGGGCCAAGACCGAACAGGTCTTGCGCAGTCTCGAGGCCATGATCGTCCACGGCCACTTCCGGGCCGAAGCCGTCATCGTCGACGGCCTCGATTTCGCCCAAGCGGGCTCGGACGACCTCCTCAAGTTCAAGGATTTCGCCGGACGGCTCGGGCTCGAGGTCTGGTTCAGCGCTTCCCTCAAGAAGGACGATCCGCTCTTTGACGAGCGCGGCATCCCCTACGAGCTGGCCGGGCACCTGGCCGCCATCGACGTCCTCATCTCCCTCCAGCATCACGGCGATCATGTCCACTTCAACCTGGTCCAGGACCACGGACGGCTGGCCCCCAAGGACCTCCGGCTCAAGCTCGACCCGACGACGCTCCTCATCGCCAAGGACCTCCGCACCCGTGCCCGCTGACCCCGGATCCCGGCCCGGCCTTTTGACCAGGCGGGAGCTCTGTGCTATATCTGCTCCAATGGTCCGTCCGTAAGCAGAGGCCCGTTTTGGCATCCGGCGAAGCTCCGAGGATCTCCTTCCCCCAGGGGACGCGTCTGGCCGTCATCGACCTCGACGGGACGCTTCTCCGGGGCCTGAACGCGGAGCGGATCTTCTACTCGGATCTCTTTGTCCGCGGCCGGGTCGGCCTGCTGAAGATGCTGGGCTTCCTGCTTTCGCTCATCAAGGATTCGGTTCGCATCGGCTTCCGTCAGGCGATCGGGTCGAACGCCCGCCTCCTGCGGGGGCAGACGCTCGAGACTGTCAGCCGCTGGGCCGAGGCGTTCGGCCATACGTATCTGCGCAAGGCCGTGCCCGAGGCGCTCCGGGCCAAGATCCTCGGCCTCAAGACCGAGGGTTGCCGGATCGTCCTCCTGACGGGATCCCTGCAGATGATCGTCGACCAGCTCAAGGACCGGCTCAAGGCCGAGATCGTCATCGGCACCGAGCTCGAGGTCGAGGGCGGGATCCTGACCGGGAGGAAGACCGGCATCTTCGCCTACGGGCCGAGGAAGCTGGACGCCCTGTATCAGCGGATCGACCCGACGGGGATCGACTGGGCCCGCTCCTGGGCGCTGGCCGACAGCTTCTCCGACCTGCCCGTGCTGGAGCTCGTCGGCCACCCCGTCGCGGTCCACGCCGACCGCCGGCTGCGCCGCCTGGCCCGGAAAAGGGGCTGGGAGATCATCGGCCGGCGCTAGCCTGGGTTATCCACGAATCGAGGCGGCCCTCAGATGCGAGGCCCGAGGGGTGAAGCTGTACTTTTTGGTACAGCGAATCCCCGAGAACGAAGCAGATGGGGCCGAATCGGTTTGCCCGTAGGGTAAAAACGCCCGATAGAAAGGTGGGAAGGCACGGGCGTTTTTATGAATTGCCCAGGCTAGAAGAGATAGCTCAGGCCGGCGAAGGTCCTTGTCTCCTGGCTCGCCGCCTTGACTTCAGCCATTCGGCCCCAGCGATGGATGCCCTCGACGCCGGCGAAGAGGCGCATGGGCGTGCCGCCGAGACGCCAGCCGGCCTTGAAGAGAAAACGCGTCCGGGTATCCGTTTCGGCGACGTTGTTCGTGAGGCTGCTCTGGAACCGGTCCCGGCCCTGCCAGGATCCCCAAGCGTGGGCGCTGACCAGGCCCCGGAGCCAGAGATGCCCCCAATCGACATCGACCCGGGCCGAAGCGCTCCCGCCGTAGCCGTAGTAGTAGCCATAATAGCTGAGGGTCGTCTTCATGCCATCGATCGGATGGACGGCCGAGTAGGCGTTCATGGCCATGGCGTCGACCATGGAAAAATCGACGGTGGCGTCGGCCACGACCCGGACCTTGACGCCCCGGCCGAAGCGGGTCCAATCGAGAACGGGGCCGAAGAGATGGGCCACCGTCATCTTATCCTGGAAGTCGGTCGGCGTCTCCGGCGGGGGTACGATATGAACCGGAGTGCCGCGGGTGTCGTAGAGGACCGGCCGCTTCCGGAGATAGGTCAGGGCCGAGCCGAGCCCGATCGAAAGGGCCGAGCCGCGGCCCAGGTCGTCGATCGACTGCCTGTACCAGCTCAGCCCCACGACGCGGGCGTAGAGATCCATCTCGTCGTTCCATCCGCTCCGCAGGTCGGTGTCGGACGAGCTGCGTGGCCGCAGCACGACGGTAAAGGCAAGCTCGCTCAGCGAGGTGTCGAGCTGGACCCGGCTGAAGGTCCCGGGCCGGCCGTATTCCGGGGTCCGGATGAGCTGGGTCTCGACGCTGAGGACGGCCGCGTCATGCGCCGACCGTCCCGTCTCCGTGGAATGCCAGCCGCCGAGCGAGAAGACGAGGTCGGCCCAGCCGGGGGCGGCATACACGCGGGACGCCGGTTTCCTGCGGTCCAGCCATTGGTCCAGCTCATTGATCGGATTCATGAAGCCGAGGATCTTGAGAAGGGTCGACCTCTGATGATGAAAGTAATCCGAGAGCTGGAACCACGGTTCGCCGACGGCGTAGCCGCCGAAGGTCGTGAAGGTCATGTCGTTGATCGAGATGACCTCGCGCCACTCCGAGACGTACTCATAGAAGGCCGAGGCCAGGAACGCGGAGAGCAGGGAATCGGGCCAGGACAGGTAGGACGCCCGGGCGAACTGATAGTAGAGGGCCCCGCCCGTGACATGGGTCCAGTTGGTGACATAGGCGTTCGAATCGAAGGTGATGGCCTCGGTCGTCAGGAACCGCCGGTACTGGTCGGCCCAGCTGAGCTGGAATTGCCAATCCTCGATCCACTTGTGATAGGAGTGCCAATAGTGATAGGTCGCGTAGGCCGCGAAGATCGCGTTCTGGATGAGGGCCCGGCGATAGTTCGGCCGCATGCGCGGGGCGGCCGTCGCGGCCTCTCCCCGGGACAGCGCGCGGGGCCCGTCGGCCCGGGCCAGCGAGAACCCGGACGCCGGTGAGCCGTCCGGAGCCCCGCGATCGGCGGCCAAAAGGGAGAACCTGGGCGATACGGCCGCGGCGGCCGGAACGACAAGGGCGCCGACGAGAAGCCCCGCCACCGCGAGAGCTAGGGGCTTGATAGTCATCATCCTATGGAACGTCAATGGGGATCCTCATGGATGCCGGAAATATTATTGTCTTTGTTTTTGCCCGACTCCGAACTAAAATAGGCCAATTGCGGACGAGAGTCAAGCCATGTTCAGTCTGACCAGATCGGCCGAGAAGGCGGGGCCGCCGCCCTCGCGCCAGGCCCGCATCCGGACCTGGCTCTTCCGGCTCATCGGATACGCCGGCGGGGCGCTTTTCATCTACCTCATCGTCAGGACGGGTCCCAAGGAGATCCTGCGGGCCATGGGCCGCCTGACCGTGGCCGAGGTGGCCGCCCTGATGGGCCTGCGGTTCCTTTATTGGCTCATCCGGGCCGTCAATTGGCGGGCCCTGCTCGTCTCCTCGGGCGAGCGCGTGCCCTTCGGCGAGATCCTGGGGGCCCGGATCGCCGGCTACGCGGTCAGCTATCTGACCCCGGCCGGCAACCTCGGCGGGGAGACCGTCCGCATCTTCTGCCTCGATTCGGTCGAGCGCAACAAGGTCCTGGCCACCGTGGTCGTGGACAAGACCGTCGAGTTCCTGGCCGGACTGTCGACCGTCGCCCTCGCGGTCGTCTTCCTCATCACCGAGTTCGCCCTGCCCCGGCGCCAGAAGCTCGAGCTCTTCGCGGCCATCGCCGCGCTCATGCTGGTCCTCATCTTCCTCGTCCTCAAGCAGAAACAGGGGTTGTTCACCTGGGCCCTGGACACGCTCCGCAGGATCAAGATCCACATCCCATTCCTGGAAAGCCGCCGGGAGAAGATCCTCGAGACCGACGCCCACATCTCGGACTTCTATGGCCGGAACAAGGCCCTGTTCCTGGCCCTCTTCGGCTCTTACTTCGCCCAGGCTTGGCTCTGGGCGGCCGAGATCTATCTGACGTTCCTGTTCCTCGGGGGCCAGACGCCGGGCTTCTTCAAGTGTTTCCTGATCGTCACCCTGGGATCGTTCTATTCCTTCCTGCCGGTCCCAGGCTCGGTCGGGGTCTATGAGCTGACTTACGTCTCTCTGTTCGCCCTTTTGCACATCGAGATGTCGGCCGGCATGGCGGTCATCCTGATCCGGCGGTTCGTGGGCTTGATCTGGGCCGGGCTCGGCCTGATCCCGCTAATGAGGAAGAGGACGCGGAAGGCCGTCAGCGAATGCGAACAGCCTCAGGATCCCGCCCCTTCGCCAGGAAGCGGACGAGCTTGATGACGGTCCCGGGCAGGGCCATGCCGAAGACCGCGAACAGTCCGAGATCGGGCCGGCCGGCGACGGAAACCAGGAAGATCACGAAGGAGGCCAGGCTCTTGGCCTCGGCCCCTTCGCCCTTCTTCTCGACCTGGGTATAGAGCAGGTTGATATAGTAAAGGGAGAGCTGGAGCAGGTAGAGGCCGATGGTCATCAGGCCGAAGGCCAGGAAGGCGAAGTTCCGGGTGGCTTTAAAATACCCGTAGGACGCCCCGAGCAGGACCATGAAATCGGCGATCCGGTCAAGGAATAGGTCCAGATAGGCGCCATAACGGCTGGTCATCCCCTTGGCCCGGGCCAGCATCCCGTCGGCGGCGTCGAGGATGGCCGAGATCAAGACCAGGCATCCGGCCAGGGCAAAGAACACCGGCCGGCCTCCCGTGTAGACGAGGGCGGCCAAAACGGCCGCGACGAGGGAGGCCTTGGTCACTTGGTTGGGGGTGACGTCGGTCCGGTAGAGGGCCCTAGCCACCAGGGAGGCCGGAGGCCTGATGATGTACCGGTCCACCGGTAAAAAACGATGAAGAAAGGGGTAGGACCCGACCTTCTTCATCGACCGCTCGAAGCTGAATTCGGTTTCCGAAGTGCTCATTAAGTTCTGGCCTTTCATGAGGTTATATCGCACTTCCCCGGCGGGAGTCAAGCCCTCGGGCCCGGGATGTCCGGTCCGCTGACTCGGCCCCCCCAGGGTGGTATAATGCTTCCAATCTCCGCGGAGGTATCCGAATGAGGAAACGTGCCGTGTTCCTGGTCCTGGCCCTAGCGGCCCTGTCCCTGTCCTTGCCCGCCGCCTTCACCAAGGGGGATGTCAAGGTCCATAGCCTGGCGAACGGGCTCAAAGTCCTGCTCGTCGAGGACCATAACGTGCCCAGCGTCTCCCTGTACACGTTCTTCCGGGTCGGCTCCCGCAACGAGCACACCGGCCTGACGGGCGTCTCCCACTTCATTGAGCACATGATGTTCAACGGTACGGCCAAGGCCGGGCCGGGCGAGTTCGACCGCCGCATGGAGTTCCGCGGCGGGTCCAACAACGCCTACACGGGCGACGACTTCACGGCCTACACGGATTGGTTCCCGCCGGCCGCCCTCGAGGCCATGATCGAGATGGAGGCCGACCGGATGCAGGGCCTGGCCTTCGTCCCCGAGGTCTTGGAATCCGAGCGCGGCGTCGTCGCCTCCGAGAGGCGGATGAGCGTCGACAACGACAACGACTCCATCCTCAATGAGAACGTCCGGGCCACGGCCATCATGGCTCACCCTTATCACTGGGACGTCATCGGCTGGATGAGCGATATCCTGAACTGGCGCCGGGACGAGATCATGGCCTATTACCGGACCTATTACGCCCCCAACAACGCCGTGCTGGTCGTGGCCGGCGATATCGACCCGGTGAAAACGCTCGACCTGATCAAGAAATACTACGAATCGATCAAGGCCTCCCCGCCGCCCCTTCCCGTCACGACCGCCGAGCCGCCCCAGCTCGGACCCAAGAGCGTGCTCGTCCGCAAGGAGGCCCAGGCCCCCTCATTCCAGGTCGTCTGGCACGCCCCGAACGCCAAGGACGCCGACTTCTTGCCGCTCGATATCCTGGCCCGGCCCCTCCTCAACGGCGAGAGCAGCCGTCTCTATCGGCGCCTCGTCCGCGAGGAACAGCTGGCCCTGCAGGTCGGCGGCGGGACCCAGGAAACCGTCGACCCTCTCCTGTTCACCATCGAGGTCAAGCCCCGCCCCGGGGCCGACCTCGAGAAGATCGACCGGGTCATCGAGGAGGAGCTGGCCAAGATCAAGGGCCAGGGCATCACGCCCCAAGAGTTTGAAAAAGCCCTGAACGGGGTCCGCAACGACTTTTACCGCGGGCTCCAGACCGTGGCCGGCAAGGCCAACCAGCTCGGCTCCTACGAGATGATCTACGGCGATTACGCCAAGCTCTTCACGGTCATGGAGGACTACGGGGCCGTCAAGATCGACCGGATCCGGGAGGTGGCCGTCAAGTACTTCACGGAGAACAACAAGACGATCGGGAAGCTCATCCCCGAGGGAGGTGCCAAGTGAAGAAGCTCGTCCTGACCTCGCTCGCCTGCGTCCTGGCCGCCGCCGTCTTATGTCCGCCGCTCACGGCGGCCGGCCGGACGCTGCCGGCCCCGGAAAAGATCACCCTCGGGAACGGCCTGACCGTCTATGTCCTCAAGAACGCGGAGCTTCCCCTGGTCAGCTTCCGGATGTTCGTCCGCGGCGCCGGGTCGGCCTTCGAGCCGGCCGAAGCCGAGGGTGTGGCCAACCTGGTCACCACCCTGATGGCCAAGGGCACGGCCAAAATGGACGCCGAAGCGATCGCCGAAGCCCTCGATTTCGTGGGCGCCAGCCTGAGCTTTTCCGCGACCGAGGAGTACGCCCAGGCGAGCGGCGACAGCCTGGCCGAGCACTTCCCAAAGCTCATGGAGATCGCCGCCGACTGCCTGACCGGCCCGGCCTTCAAGGAAGACGAGTTCGCCAAGGAACGGGCCCGCCGCATCGACGCTCTCAAGGCCGCCAAGGACAACCCGGGCACGGCGGTCCGTTATTACTTCCAGAAGGCCTATTTCGACGGCCACCCGTTGGGGCATTTGGCCTCGGGCACGGAAGTCAGCCTGGGGAAGATGACCGCCCAGACGGTCAGGGATTTCTTTGCCCGGCATTTCCGGCCCGACCGGGCCATCGCCGCCGTCGCCGGCGACGTCGACAGCGCGGCCCTGAAGGCCCTGCTCGAGAAGACGGTCGGCCGCTGGCGGAACCCGGCCGGCCCGGCGCCCGCCGACGTCATCCCGGCCCTGCCCAAGCCCAAGGGCGCGGAACTTCTCCTCGTCGACAAACCCGACGCCACCCAGGCCTATTTCGTGCTCGGTGCGCCCGGTTACCCGATGGGCGACAGGACGACACCCCAGGCCACGATCATGAACACGCTTTGGGGCGGCCGCTTTACCTCCTGGCTCAACACCGAGCTCCGCATCAAGCGGGGCCTGACCTACGGCGCCTCGAGCGCATTCAGGGCCTGGGTCCCGGGCGGCATTTTCCAGGCGTCGTCGTACACGAAGAACGACCGGATCGGCGAGATGCTGGACATCACGCTGGGGCTCCTGACCAAGGCGGTCAAGGAGGGCTTTTCGGCCGAGGAGGTCGAGAGCGCCCGCAACTACGTCCAGGGCCAATTCCCGCCGACCCTCGAAACGAACGCGGCCAAGGCATCGGCTTATGTGCGGCTGGCGTTCTATAAGCTGGGCTTCGATTATTACGACAAGTACATCGCGGCGATCGGCGGCGTGACCCCGGCCGAGGCCAAGGCGGCCGCGGCGGCGCTGCTGCCGAGGACCGACTATGTCTTGGTCGTCGTCGGCAAGGCGGCGGAGATCAAGCCCCTCCTGGCCAAGTTCGGGACCTGGCGGGAAAAGAAGATCTCCGACCCGGGCTTCTGAGCCCCTGCCGGTCCCAGGAGGAGACGGATGAAGAGACTGCGAAACGCCGCTCCGGCCGCCGCTCTGGCGGCAGTCCTGGCCCTCGGGCCCTTGCCCGGGCGGGCCCAGAACGTCCCCGGCCAGGCTGCGGACAAGATCTCGCTGCGCTTCGGTCCGGCCGACGGCACCCGCCTGACCTACAGCCTCTCGAGCGTGGTCAACGTCGACGGCAAGAACTTCATGGGCGCCAGCCTGGGTCTGAATGCGGATTCCCGCGGCGAGATCCGGCTTTTCTCGCGGGTGTCCACGGCCGATACGATCCGCGCCGACCTGACCAGTCCCGGCATCGAGGTCAATATCCGGATGCCCGAGAAGACAACGTCCGAGAAGCTCGGCACGACCCGCGGCGAGGCCCTCCAGGTCGTCTTCAACCGGACGGGCAAGGTCGAATCCATCCGCAACCCCGAGGTCGTCGGGAGCGGCAATCCCTTCAATATCTCCATCCCCCAGATCTTGCGCGATTATTTCCCGACCTTCCCGGCCCAGCCGGTCGCCAAGGGCGAGAGCTGGCTCGAGGACCGGCGCCTGACCATCCCCTTCCAGGGTCTCGATCTGCAGGTCAACCTGGCCATCACCTACACGCTCGACGATTTCTTCCCGGCCGACGACGGACGCCTGGCCCTGGTTTCGGCGGTCTACAAGGTGTCCATCAGCGGGTCCAAGGACCTCGGCGGCACGCAGGGGGTATTCGAAGGCCAGGGCACGGGGACAGGGTCGCTCCAATTCCACGTCGACAAGGGCTGGTTCTCCGAATACCGCGTCGATTTCAGCTGCTCGGACGCGGCTTTCGTCATGAAGAAAGGCACGGAGCGCCTGGCCGAGTTCCCGTTCTCGTTCTCGGCCTTCGCCGAGGTGGTGCTGCTCTACGCCCAGGCCCCCGATCCGATCATCCGCTAACCTGGGCCATCGCAAGAACGCCTTTCCTGGCTCTTCGGATCTTACGGAAAAGCCCGGCGTTTTTGCGAGGGTCCAGGTCACGCCTGGATTGAAACCCAGCGGCCCAGGGCGGTGAAATAGAGCCCGGATTCCTTCACCTTCTCCCCGGTGATCTTGGCCCAGAACCGGGTGTAGAGCCGCACCTGGGGCCTGTAATGGGCCACCAGCAATTGCAGCGCCTGTTCACGGGCGGCTTCGCTTTCTCCGGATAGCCCGGCCGGGAGGCGATCGGTCTTGTAGTCGGCGAGGACCCAACCGTCGGGTTCCTCGAAAAGAAGGTCGATGGCTCCCGAGAGGAAGACCGGCGCGCCGGGCGCGGCGATCACCGGTTTGCCTCCAGCCGTGGGCACGAGCCCGATCGAGCCGACCAGGCCGGCATGGTCGGGGTCGCCGGGGTCGATCCGAACGGAAAAGGGCACCTCGTATAGCCGTCGTTTGGCCCGCGTCGACCTCAGCCAGAAGCCGGACCCGATGATGGCGGCGACGTGCCCGGCCAGGTCCCGCGCCGCGGCCGGGTCCTTGCCGGACACGACGAGGACGTCCCGCGCCATGCGGACGAGCTCCTCCGAAGGGCTGACGGGGGAGGCTGAAGCCGCTCCGCCCCCGGGCCGCGAGCCGCCGAAGGTCTTCAACAGGATGTGGACCTCCGAGCCCCAGAGTCCCAAGCCGCCCTTGGCCCATTCGGGCGCCTCCCCTTCCCGCCGCGCGATCGAGGTGACGGTCTCGTGAAGGGACGATGCCACGGAGGCGCCGGCCATGCGGCGCCGGATGTCCTGGCGGCCTTTCGTCACCTCGTCCGGCTTGACGGCGGTCCTCTTCCCGCGAGGAGGCGGGGCGCACGGCGGTTCGTTGCCGGCGAGGCCAGGGCATTCCGGAAGGTCCGCGACGCCTGCGAGGCCGGCCTCGAGGAGAGACCAGGCCTTCTTGTCCTTGAGGTCGCCGCCGTAGCCGCTGACGACGAGGAGGTCCCGGGCCCGGGTCGCGGCCACGTACATCAGCCGGTTCTCTTCGGCCGCACCGTACTTGAGCTCTTCCCCGGCGGCTTGGTCCCAGCCCGCCGGCTGGGAGACGGTCTTGGTCCGGTGACCGATGTCTTTGGTGAAGCGGAAATGGCCCGAGGGGTTTTTCCCCGTCCGGCGAACATGGCGTTCGGGTTCGAAGCCAGCGATCCCGGCCGGGTTGGCCAGCCACACGACCGGGGCCTCGAGGCCCTTGGCCTTGTGGAGGTTCATCAGCCGGACCGCGTTCGGGCGGCCGGGGGCCAGGCTCATCTCTTCGACCGGTGTCGCCCCGACCCACTCGGTCATGAAGGCGACGGCGGCCGCGAACGTGGTCATGTCCTCGCTTTCGCGGCCGCGCAGGACCTCAACGAGCTTCAAGATGTTGCCGGCCCGGCTGCTGCCCATCTCGGCCGTGACCAGATGGGTCAGGAGCCCGGCCTGCTGAAGGATGGACTCGAGGGCCGCCGACGGCGGGACGCGGCCCGCGAGATCGCGCCAGCCGCGAAGAACGCCGAAGGCCCGCCGGACCGCGGCGGAGCCGCCGGCGGACTCCGGCCCGGCAAGATAACAGAATCCTCCGCCCGCGGCCCGGTGCTCGAGGAGGTCCTGGTCGCTCAGCCCGAAGAACATGCCCCGCAGCACGGCCACGGTGGCGACGGGATCGTCGGGATCGTCGAGAGCAACGAGCAGGTTCAGGACCTCCTGGATCTCGGAGTTCTCGGAGAAGGCGTCGCTGCCGGCGATCTCGAAGGGGATGCCCAGCTCCTCGAGCCTGCGGGCGTACCGGCTCATGCGGTCCTTGTAGCGGAAAAGGACCAAGAAATCGCCCGGCTGGGCCGGTCGGCCGCCCTTCCCGCCGTCGAGGCTGAGGTTCCCGGCGAGGGCCCAGGCGATGAACCCGGCCACGCGGGCCGAGTCGAGGCCGGCGATGTCCTCTTTGCGGTGGTGAGGCACAGCCGGGATGGTGACCCTGCGCACGCCGGAGAGCGTCCCCGGACGGGCCGCGCGCACGGCTTCGAGGGGCATGAAGCCGGCCTGGGTGGCGTCCCCGCCGGCCGGAAAGGCGCCTCCGCTCGCGGGATCAAAAAGCGGGTTGATCCACCGGGCGAGCTCCGGCAAGGAACGGAAATTGGCGCTCAGGGCCAGCGTCTCTCCCCCCGCAGTCGTGATCCTCTCCTTGACCAGGTTGTAGATGTCGATGTCGGCCCGGCGGAATCGGTAGATCGACTGCTTGGGGTCGCCGACCAGGAAGAGCGATCCCGGCGCCGGCCGGAGACGGGTCCAGTCGGTCTCGGCGTCGTCCGTGCCGGCGAGGAGGAACAGGATCTCGGCCTGGATGGGATCGGTGTCCTGGAACTCGTCGACCAGGATGGGATGGAACCTCTTCCGGAAATAGCGCCTGACCTCGGGATTCTGCCGAAGGAGCCGGGCGGCCATCATGAGCTGGTCCTGGAAGTTCAGCCGGGCCTCGGCGCGGCGCTTTCCGGCATAGAAATCAAGAGCCGGCCGGAGGAAGGCCAGCGCCCGGGTATGCCGGAACTCGCGCCAGTCGCGAAGGGCCGGTCCGGCGACTCTTTCCTGGAACGCGAGGGCCGCGGCCAGCATCCGCTCGGCATCCTCCTTTGAGGCCCAGCGGTTCTTGGTCACGCCCAGCTTCTTGTCGAAGAGCTCGACCGATTCCATGAGCCGCCGGCCGTCGCCGAAGCCGATGTTGCGCCGGCGCCGGAACAGGCGGACGAAGATCATCTGGAGACCGTCGCGGCCGTTGGGGGGCTTTTCGACCGGCACGAGCTTCGAGGCCAGCTCGATGAGCGCCTCGAGCTCCTTGCGGACGACCTGGAAATCCGGCGGATCGGCCCGGCCGCGAACCGCCTCGACGTCGGGAAATTCGGCCAGGGCCTTGAAAGCGCCTTCGAGGTCCCCCGGCTGGAGCCCGGCCTCGTCAAGTCCCCGCAGAGCGGCTTCGTTCTCGAGCCGGGCCTTGGCCAGGTACTCGTCCCAGCTCTCCTCGAGCAGCATGCGGTCCTCGTGCTCTTCGAGCTCGCGGAACTCCGGGTCGATCCCGGCCTCGACCGGCCGCTCGCGGAGAAGCCGGACGCAGAACGAGTGGATGGTGCCGATGAACGACCGCTCGAGGCCGGTCAGGGCGGCGTCGAGGCGGGCCCGGACGGCCGCGTCCTTCTCCTCGAGGCGCGCCTGTTCCAGGGCCACCTGGAAACGGCCGCGCAGCTCGGCCGCCGCCTTGCGGGTGAAGGTCACGGCGGCCAGCGTGTCGATGGTCGAAAGGCCGCCCCCGAGCAGGGCGATCATCCGGTCGACCAGGCTCTTGGTCTTCCCCGAACCGGCCCCGGCTTCCACGAGGAAGGTCGTCCCGAGGTCGAGCCGGATGCGGTCCCGGGCGGCCTGATCGGGCGGGGTCGCGCGCGTCGTCGGTTTCATTTGTACTCGTCGAGCTTCTCGTAGGCTTCAAAGACCTCGGGATTGGCTTCCCGCTTGGCCTCGGAACGGGAGGGACCGCCCGAGACGCAGGCGGCCCGGTAATCGCAATAATCGCACTTGGCCTCGGGCCCGGCGATGAAATACCCCTTTTCGAGAAGGGCCAGGAGATCGTTGAGCAGCGACCGGAGCCGGTCCCGGTCGAAGTTCCGGACCATGATCTCGTCGCCCTCGCCGCGCCTCGAGGGGAAGAGATAGCCGCTCTCCGCGACCACGGGGGCCGAGCCCGGTTCCTCCCGGGCCATGATCTGCTCGAGAGCGACGGCGTAAAGCGAGGGCTGCAGGGTCCGGCCGCGGCCGAAATGGACGAGGTCCTCGTAGGGCGCCGGGCTCCCGGTCTTGTAGTCGATGATGCGGAAGGCGTCGGCGCCGATCCTGTCGATGCGGTCGATGAAGCCGCGCAGGCGGAACGACCGCCCGCGGCCGAGGCTGATCGGCTCGCCGGGGATCTCCTTCTCAAAGGCCATGGGCCGGCCCTTGGGCTCGCGCTTCTCTTCGGCGGCCAGAAAGATCATGAGCGTGTCCATGATGTCGCGGCGCTCGCTCTCGAAGATGGAGTCGGAGGGAGGCGGGACCGTCCGCCGCGTCGCCGCGATGCGCGCCCCGGCGATCCGCTCCATCAGCGAAGCGTGACGGGCCGTCCGGACCTCCTCGCCCTTCGACGCCACCTCGGTCATGAAGTCGCAGAGGACCTCGTGGATGAGGCTGCCGCGCTGGAGCGGGTCGAGCCAGCGGGTCCGGTCGTAGGAGACCTCCTCGGGCGGCAGGACGTGAAGGACGTGGCGCATGAAATAGGCGAACGGGCATTTGGCCAGGAACTCCAGGCGCGTCGCCGACATGACCGCTCTTGTTCCGGCCACGGGATCGACCTCGGCCCGGACCGGCGCGATGTCGACGAGGCCGTCGAAGGCCGTGAGCTTCGCTCCGGCCCTGGCGGCGATAGCGGCCAGGCCGGCGGCCAGGTCCGGAAAGTTCGCGGCGACCGACCGAGGCCCATCGGGCCGGGGCTCGGACATCAGCCGATCGAGCCACCACTCCGCCTCGTCTAAGGCCCGGCCCGGTCCGCCGGGAAGAAAGCCCGAAGCCTCGGCCAGCGCGCCCTCGAGGGCCGCATAGTCCAGGTCTGGGTCGCCGCGGAGCAGCCGGAATGCTTGGAGCAGGATCGACGAGGGGAAGGAGGGCCGGCCCTCGATGAGATCGAAGGACGAGTAGCTGAGGATGATCCGTCCGCGGATCGAGGCCAGGCTCGAAGCCAGGCCGTAGAGATTGCCCCGGAGGATGTCGGCCGAAGTGGGAAGCGTCGGCGAGATCGCGGTCCGCTCCTCGTCGAGGAGAATGGGGTCCTGAAGGCCACGGCCCGGGAACGAGGCTTCGTCGAGGCCGGCGACGAACGTGACGGGCCGTCCCGAATGACCGCCGGTCGAGAGGCCGGCGACGTGGAGATGGCCGGGCAGGTGCGGCGAGGCGCCGACGCGGAGCGAGGCCCCGGCCGAGCGGATGAGGTCGAGGGCCTCCTTCAGGGGCAGGGCCGGGAACCGGCTTTCCGTGACGAATTCGTCGAGCCGGTCGAGCAGGGCGCGGCGGGCCTTGTCGTCAAGATCGGACCCGGACCGGCCGTGGTCCCGGATGAGTCCGGAGAAGGCCTGGGCGAGAAGCCGCAGGTCGGTGCCTCCGGCCGCGTCCGGTTCGGGGATCCGGTCGAGGATGCGGCGGATGGCCGCCGCGAGCAATTCGATCTCGGCGATGGCCTCATCGAGCGAGGCCCTGGCTTCGCCCACGTCGTCGCCTTCGTCGCAACCCGAGTCCTCGAGACGCGCGGCCAGATCGGCCTTCTTGCCCTCCCGGAGAGCGGCCAGCCGTTCGAGATAACGGTCCCGGCCCCAGCCGATCATGGCGCTGCGGAGATGGCGGCAGGCCGTGCGGGCCGTGAAGGGAAGCTCCGGGCCGGGGCCCGCGAGGACGAGGTCGCCGGTCTCGAGAAGACGGCACAGGTCGTCGCTCGCGAAGTTGCCGGCCAGCCAATCGGCGAGGCCGAAGAAGAGCCGTCCCGGAGAGGTGAAGGACACGGCCACGCCGTCCCCGAAAGTGACCGGCAAGCCGGCCCGCGCTGCGAGAAGATAGAAGATCGTCGCGTGGGGCGAGCCGGCCGGGGCCAGGACCTCGGCCTGATCGAAGGGCGTCTTGGCGTCATACAGGCGGCGCAGGATCTCGCGGCATTCGTTGGCCGGGCCGAGCGCCCGGAAGAGCCCGATCGACGGCGTCTGTTCGAGCCGCGGCGTGTGCCGCGGCGCGAAGAGCCAGGACATCCGAACGGCGTTTGACGGATCGGCGGGGACCGGCGCCGGCCAGCACTGGCGCGGACGCTCCAGGCCGAAGACCGCGTCTCCCGGCACGAGGATCAGGCGGTTGCCGCCGGCGGCCCGGACGAGAGCGGCTTCGACGGGTGAGAGCCTCTGGTCCGCCGGGCAGAGGATCCAAGCGAGGACCGGCGAGCCATCGGCGGCGGCGGCCGCGGCGGCCCGGACGTAAAGCGCCGGCAGGTCGAGAAGGCCGTCGGCCTCGAGGGTTTCTTCGTAGCGCTCGAGAAGGAGGGCCAGCTCACGGCCTTTTAACGGCACGAGGAACCCTTCGGGCTTGAGATCGGCGCTCGTCCGGCCGTCGAAGCGGAGCTCGCGGACGGACCGGTGCAGGGCCTTGGACAGACCGGGTGTGGCGCCGGCCCGGCCGAAGTATTCAAGACGGCCGGCGGCCAGAAGTTCGCGGAAAAGCCGGTCGGTCATGGCCAGCCCCGCCGAGGCCGTCATGGGCGTGGCCGGGCCGGCTCCGCCCCCGCGCTCCAGCACCTCGGCGGCCAGGACCGGCAGGGTGACGAACCGGAGATTGACCCAGGACCCGGACTCGCGCGTGAGCGCCTCGCCGACCTGCCGCCCGGTGACGAACGAGGGGCAGATGAAGACCTTTTCCTCGAGCGGATGGTCCCGGCAGAATCCGGCCAGGAATCGGACGATCGCGCTCATCGATGATCCGGCATCTTGTAGAGAATGATCCGGTGGGCGCGGGAAACCGTGCCGGGCAGGACTTCGGTCCGAGCGATCCGGGCGTCCCAGCCCGGGATCTTGTAATCATGGGAAACGATGCGGACGCCGGGGGCCAGATCCCGCTCGAACGCCGGCGTGAGCGTTTCGAGGGACTCGGGCAGGAGGTACAGCAGCAGGACAGTGGCCTCGTTGAGCCGGGCTTTGGTGGCGTCAAGACGCTCGAAGCGGACCAGCCGCTCGACCCCTTCGCGGGCCGCGGCGGCGCGGCATTCGGCGAGTAGGCCCTTGTCGAGCTCGATGCCGACGCCCCGGGCGCCGCGGGTCTTGGCTGCGGCGATGACCATGCGGCCGTCGCCGCAGCCGAGATCGTAGACGACGTCGGCCGGGCCGACGGCGGCCATCTCGATCATCCGGGCGACGACCTCGGGTGGAGTGGGCACGAACGGGGCCAGGTCGGCCTCGTCCTCGCGGCCGTGCGAACCCGGATAGACCCGGATAGCGCCCGTCTCGTCGTAGCGGAAGCAGTAGGGCCGCTCGGGATGGACGAGATAGGTCGTCGTGCGCCGGCCGTTATCAAAGGCGATCTCGACCGGCAGGGCCGTGATCAGGCGGTCCACCGCGCCGACCGCGATCGTCCGGGTCCGGGGCAGGCGGTTGCCGGGCCCGGGCGAGATCGTGTAGGTGATCGGCTGCTTGGTCACGTTGCGGAGCGTTGCCTCCTCGGTGATCCCGGCGGCGGCCGAAGGATGCGGGGCCAGATCGACGCGATTGGGCGTCTCTTTCCCCGGTCTGGACACGAACAGAGCCAGCACCGCCAGGACGACGAAGCCGACAACGAGGAGGGCCTGGACGACGCGCTTCGCGGCCAGGCCTTTCGAGGATATCCCGGTCCGCATCGGCTCCACGTTAGACCAGCGACGGCGCGAAGTCAACGCTACAGAAGGACGAAGGTCACGGCGGTCAGGACGACGACGGTCCAGGCCAGGATCCGGATCAGGGTCTTCATTTCGGCTTCTCCGGCCCTCGCGGCAGTCGGGAGGCTGGCTAGGCCAGGAAATCGGCGGGCACGCTCTTGAGCCGGCTGATATCGCGGACCCGGCCGGCGACATCGAAGCCTTTGGCGCAGACGGCCCCGCATGAGGCGCAGGAGGCGCACGGGTCGGTGTCGACCTCGAGCGAGCCGACGAGCTCGTGGGCCGCCTGGAGGTTGCGGTAGCCGTAGGCGTACATGTAGCCCCGCATCAGGTCGGGTATGGGCAGGCCCTTCCGGCAGCCGGCGACGCACCGTTCGCAGTGCTGGCAGTAGAGGCCGGCCACGTGTTCGCCCAGCCGCAGGTCCGCCTGCTCCTCGGGCGTCATGCGGATGTCCGAGACGACCGACCAATCTTCTTGGAGCTGGTCGAACGTCGTGAAGCCCGGGACGGCCGTGGTGACGTTGGGGTCGTTGAGGACCCACTTGAGGGCCGCCCGCATGTTGATCTTCTGTTGTTTCTCCTTGTCCCAGTAGACGCCGGCCTGGGTCTTCATGGCCACGATGCCCAGCCCGGCCGCGGTCGCGTCGGCCACGGCCCGGCGCAGGTCCTCATGGTAGTCCTTCTGGAAGTTGTAGCCCGTCAGGATGACGTCGTAGGCGTTCATGGCCACTGCGGCCCTGATGACGGCCGGCTCGCTGCCGTGGGTGGTGATGCCGATGAACCGGGCCTTGCCCGCCTTCTTGACCTTCTGGAGGGCCGCTATGACGGCCGGATCCTGGACGGTCTCGGGGGCCGTGTTGTTATGCAGATAGAGGATCTCGACATGATCGAGGCCGAGGCGCCCGAGGGACTCGTCGAACTTGGCCAGGAAGGCCTTTTCGAAGGCGTCGCCCTGAAGCCCTTGCAGGGACCTGTCCCGGCCCGGGCCCGGGATCTTGGTGGCGATCAGGAACGAATCCCGGGGCCGGCCCTTGATGACCTCGCCGATCATCTGCTCATTCCGGCCGCGCTGATAGCCCCAGGCGGTGTCGAGCATGGTGATCCCGGCCTCGAGGGCGGCCTGGACGACGGCCGGGTTGTCGGCGTTCATGACGCCCATGCTGACGATCGGGATCTTCAGCCCGGTCTTGCCGAGCGTCCGGACGATGGGCTTGGCCGCGGCGGGCTCGGCGGGCGCCTGCCCCTGCCGTGTCCCCGGCGCGGCGCCCCGAACGGCGCCGGTCACGGCCCCGGCCGCCGCCAATCCGGCCAGGCCGGTCTTCAGGAAATCGCGTCGCTTGAGCTCGTTGGCTTTGTCCGTCACTTTCTCCTCCTGCGGTCAGACCTCGCGTCCCTTTTGCCGCTCCGCCCGCGCCCGACGTCCGCCGGACCCCGGCCGGGCTGCTGTCCATTGTATAGGAGGCCTCGCGGTTGTCAACGGGTGGTCGCCGGCGCCGCGGCGCGGTTTGACATTTCGCCGCCCCAGACTATACTTCCTGACGATCATGAGCCGCGTCCCGATCCGTTTTTTGGCCCTCGTCGCGGCCGCCGGCCTCGCCGTCCTCGCGGCCCCGGCCCAGGCGCCGGCGCCCCAGGACGAGTTCCCGATGCGGACCTTTTTCTCCGTGCGCTCGGCCCAGCCCGACGACACCATCCCGGACAAGCTGCGCGAGCAGTTCGAGAAGGACGACGGCAGCCCGCTCCGCTCCGTGGCCATCGACCTCAACGGCGACGGCAGCCCCGAGAAGTTCGTCCTGTGCGGCGTCCTGGCCCAGTCGGGCGGCTATCAGTGGCTCATCTACGACGTCAAGAACGCGACCGGCCGCGGCATCGTCATCGGCACCCTGATCTTCGTCGGGCGGGACGCCGACAACGGCTACGCCCGGCTCGAGACCTACTGGCGGCAGGGCGGGGACATGTCCGTCGTCTCGCGCTACGCCTTCGAAAGGACCCGCTACGGGCGGACGGGGACCAAGGCCCTGTCGCTCTGGGAAGCCAGCGAGTACTTCCGCGCCAAGGGCCCGCTGGACCTGGAGAGAGAGCTCGTCGAGATCAAGTAGCCCGATGGCTTTGCGCCGCCACGTTCTCCCCTTTCTCGCTGTCACGGTCGCCTTCGGCCTGGCTCTTGGCGGGCCGGCCTGCAAGCCGTCCGCGAGCGGCGGAGGGGCCGGCCGGCCGCTCAAGATCGCCGTCATCCCGATGGGGACCACCCACGAGTTCTGGAAGTCGATCCACGCCGGCGCCGCGGCCGCGGCCCGGGAGCTCGGCGTCGAGATCGTCTGGAAAGGCCCGCTCAAGGAAGACGACCGCAACGAGCAGATGGAGATCTATGAGACCCTGGCGAACTCCGGAGTCGACGCGATCCTCCTCACGCCCATCGACGACCGGGCCATGCTCCGGCCGGTGGCCGAAGCCCGCCGGGCCGGCATCCCGACGGTCATCTTCAACACCGCGCTCCAGGGCGGCGAGCATATCGCGTTCGTCTCGACCGACAACTTCCGCGGCGGCGTTCTCGCCGCCCGGGCCGTCGGCCGGCTGACGGCCGGACGAGGCCGCCTGATCCTGATCCGGGTCATCGAGGGCGTCGAGGGCACCCGCCAGCGCGAAGAGGGCTTCCTGGCCACCTTGCGGGCCGAGTTCCCGGGGATCGAAGTCGTCTCGGAAAACCAGTATGCGGGCCCCTCGACCGAAAAGGCCTACCAGACCATGGAGAACCTGCTCTCCCGCTTCGGCGCCATTGACGCCGTCTTCACGCCGAACGAATCGACGACCTTCGGCGCCCTTCGGGCCCTCCAAGACCATGGCCTGGCAGGGAAGATCGTTCACATCGGCTTCGACTCCTCGGCCAAGCTCATCGAGGCCCTCGAAACGGGGCATCTCCAGGGTCTCGTCCTCCAGGATCCCTTCGCCATGGGCTACGAGAGCCTGAAGACCGCCGTGGCCCACCTTCGCGGTCAGCCCTACGAAAAGACCGTGGCCACGGCCGTCGTCCTGGCCACCCGGGAGAACATGAACGATCCGACCATCGCCCGGCTCCTCCGGCCCGATCTCTCGAGCCTCGGATCCCCAAGGAGAATGCCATGATCCCGCTTGGTCGCGTGCTCGTCCCGTCCGCGGTCCTGGGCCTCTTCGCCCTGGCCCTCACGGCCGCCCCGCCGCAGGGCCGGCTCCACATCATCTCGTCGAGCCACCAGGACATCGCCTGGATGGACTCGCCCGAGAAGTGTGTCGCCTACCGCGACACGAACGTCATCACCCCGGCGCTGGCCCTGATGGCCAAGGACCCGGCCTACTCGTTCACGATGGAGAATATGCTCAACTTGATGGAGTACCTGGAACGCCATCCGGACCGGACAGACGAAGTGGCCCGGCTGACCCGGGAGGGCCGCCTGGAGTGGGGAGCCACGTTCAACCAGCCCTACGAATCGCTCCTGTCCGGCGAGCAGCTGGTGCGGGAGACCTACTTCGGCCGGCTGTGGCTGAAGCGGACCTTCCCGGGCGCGGACGCCCGGGTCTATTTCAACCCCGACGTCCCGGGCCGGGCCGCCCAGATGCCCCAGATCCTGGCCAAGGCCGGCATCCCCTATATGGTCATGAGCCGCTACCACGAGGGCTTCTACCGCTGGGCCAGCCCGGACGGATCTTCGGTTCTCACCTACTCCCCTGGCCACTACGGCAACGCCGCCGCCTATCTCAACGCGGCCCCCGCCGAGGGCGTCAAGGCCATCGCCGAAAGGATCGCCAAGTGGTCGGGCTATTATGAGGACCGCGGCCTGCCGGCTGAGTTTCCGCTGCTCAATTCCGTCGACTTCTCCCAGCCAACCGATTTCGGGCCGCTCATCGCCCAGTGGAACGCCCCCGGCCAGTCCGGGCCGGCCATGCAATATTCGACCGCCCGCAAGTTCTTTGAAGCCTTCGACGTCAAGACGGCCAAGCTCGAGACCATCACTGGCGAGCGGCCGGGACTTTGGCTCTACATCCACGGCCCGACCCATCATTGGGCCATTTCCGCGGAGCGCGAAGCGGCCCGCCTCCTGCCCGCCGCCGAAGCGTTCAACACGGTCCGGTCGCTGATCGAAGGCGGCTTCGACCCCTACCCGGCCAAGCGTCTCGAGGCCGCCTGGCAGGCCGCGATCTATCCGGATCATGGCTGGGGCGGCAAGGAAGGCCAGATCACGGACCGTCTGTTCCGCAAGAAATATGAGTTCGCCCGGGACGAGGGCCGGGCCCTGCTCGACGAGGCCCTGACCGACATCGCCGGCCGGATCGCCGTCAAACCGGAGAAGGGCCTGCCCATTGTCGTCTTCAACAGCCTGTCCTGGCCTGTCACGGGCCCGGTCAAGGCCGCTGCGCCGTCGTGGGATCCCGCCTACAGGATCTACGACGCGGACGGGCGCCCGGCCCTCGGGCAGATGATGCGGGCCGGATCATCCTACTCGGATCTGGATATAAGCCAGGGCCGCTATGAGACCGCCGGCCAGACGCTCGAGTTCATGGCCACGGACGTTCCGGCCCTGGGCTACAAGACCTACTACCTCCGAAAAAGGGAACCGGAGACGGGCGACGTTCGCGGAGGCATCACGGGGCCGTCCAAGACCCTCGAGAACGAGTTCTATCGCCTCACGCTCGCGCCTGGCGGTGTCGCCAGCCTCTACGATAAAGAGCTCGGCCGCGAGGTCCTGGACACCCGCAAGTTCCTCGGCTTCGAAGTCTTCACGATGCGTTCGGTCGGCAACGGCGCGGGCGAGTTCGGCCGCGTCCAGCAGCCGACCATGGAAGGCTTCGACACCCTGGGCCGCCACAAGCCGACCTGGCACTTGGTCGGCGCCGAATCCGGCCCTCTCAAAACCGTCGTCGCGCTCGAGCAGCCGATGGCCGACTGCACCGTGCGGCAGAAGCTCATCCTCTACAACTCGATCAAGCGGATCGACTGCGAGGTCTCCCTCATCGGCTTCGACGGCAACCCTTACCGGGAGTACCGGCTGGCCGTGCCTGTGGCCGCGGACAAGGGCCAGGTCGCCTACGAGATCCCCTTCGGCGTCCTCGAGGTCGGAAAAGGCGAGATCGCCGGCACCGGTGGGCCGGCTTACGGCAATCTGGTCTATGACGAGCTCTGCTCCGATATCCGGCCGCGGGAGGTCCAGAACTTCCTTTATGCCGGCAACGCCGATTTCGGGCTGGCCTTGTCGACCTCGGTCGCGGTCAACGACTATAAGGACCCGACAAACGACCCCGTGGCCTACCCGGTCCTCCAGCCCATCCTGCTGGCCTCGCGGCGGAGCTGCCACGGCGAGGGCAACTGGTACCTCCAGGAGGGCGACCACGATTATCGCTTCTCGCTGACCAGCCACGCGGCGGGCTGGCGGAACGGCTACCGGGCCGGGATCGCCGCTAACACCCCGCTCATGGCCGTCGAGCCGGGCGCCGCCGGGGCCGCGGCCGGCCTGCCGGAATCCCTGAGCTTCCTGCCCTTTTCTCCGGGCAACCTTGTCCTTTCCACGATGAAGCCGAACGAGTTCATGGGCTATCCGTCGGGTCAGGATAGCTCGGTCATCCTTCGTGTCTATGACATGGAAGGAAAGAACACGGAGGCCGCGCTCGAGCTCTTAAGGCCTGTTCAAAGAGCCTTCCGGACGAACATCGTCGAGGAAGAGGCGGTCGAAATGAAGCCGCGCCAGGGCCGGTTCGTGCTGCCGGTCGGTCACAACGCAATCGAGACGGTTAGGTTCGACCTGGGCTGGCATTGATCCCGACCCCGGGACCCGAGCGGGACGCTGTCGTCCCTCAGTCTTCATAGACCCGGGTGAGCTCGAAGACGACCGGGTTGGCGGCGTCCGGGCAAGGATGGGTCAGGACGTCGGGGTGGTCCTGGGCCCAGGGGAACTCGCCGTTGAACATCATGGCGAAGACCTTGGGCATCATGCTGTACAGGGCGTGAACGCAGATCGGGCCCGTGACGCCCTTATCGGTGAAGATGACGACGTCGCCGGCGCGATGACCCAGCTCGCACGTTCCTTTGACGCTCGTGACCCGGGCCCGCACTTCCTTCACTTTCTTCTTGGACATCTCCACCTCCCGCAGATCGTCTCGGGCCTCGGGGCCCGCGACCTCATGTTAGCACGAACGGGCCGGGCTGTCCTTCGCCGCCCCGTGAGAAGATCCCCCGCCCCCGGTCGTCCCCTCTTATGACACCATGAAGGGAGGCCCCATGAAGAGCAAGATCAATCCTGAGGAGTTCGTCAGGCTGGCCATCGACCGACTGCGGCTCGAGAACTACAAAGGCATCCACTCGGTCTACAGCGGCTTCAACGACGCCTTCAAAAGCTACTACGACGGCGCCAATCCCATCGAGGCGACGGGCGAGCTGGCCCGGCTGGGCAAGATCGTCCTCCGCCCGGTCAAGGGCGGCGTCATGCTCTACCTGCCCGGCGACGGCCCGGAGATGAACCGCGGGGACATGGCCCTGAAGAAGATGGGCCTGCTCGAAAGGACCTGACTCCCCAGGACGCCTCCGGGCCCGATTGCTTTTTTCCGGCCGGCCCTCCATACTGCCTGCGGAGGGACCAATGGGACGAGCGAGAGACGGGTCCGGATCGGGGGCCGCGCCGGCGAAAAGGAACGCGGCGCGGTGGTCCCGCCGGAAGTTCCTGACCGGAGCGGCCCAGGCCGCGGCCGGCACGGCCGTTGTGTCCGGCGCGTCGTGCCTCGGCGGCAAGCCGGTCCGTGGCGGCCGGGAGAATATCCTGGACGGACGGGCCCTCGAGGTGCCGCTCGACGGCCGCTGGCTCTTCCGGACCGATCCGGACCGGCGGGGGGAGGCCGAGACCTGGTTCGACCCGCGGACCCCAACCGCCGAGTGGGAGGAGGTCGAGGTCCCCTCCACCTGGCAGGTCGCCGAAAAGACGGCCGGCGCCATGGGCCGGGCCTGGTACCGGAGGGAATTCGAGGCCGGAGAGGATTGGCGCTATAAGGTCGTCCGGATCGAGTTCGAGGCCGTCTTCCACACCGCGGAGGTCTTCGTCAACGGCAAGAGCGCGGGGACCCACGACGGGCAAGGTTACACGGCTTTCACTCTCGACATCTCGGCCCTCTTCGAGCCCGGGCGGCGGAACACGCTCGTCGTCCGGGTCGACAACGGGTTCTCCCCAGCCATGCTGCCGCGAGGCTCCTCCTACGACTGGACGCCCGACGGCGGCATCACTCGGCCCGTCCGGCTCATCATCACGCCGCCCGTCTATCTCGAAGCGGTCTGGGTCGACGCGGTGCCGGACCTGGCCAGGGGGACCGCGGCTCTTGACATCCGGGCCGTCGTCCGCAGCGCCGCGCCGATCCCGGTGAGCATCCGGCTGGGCTATCGCATCGCTGCGGCAGGCGCCGGCGTGGCCGCGGCCGAGAACGCGAACGCCCTCACGGCCGAGATCGGCGCCGACACGACCCGCGAGTTCGCCCTGCCGACGGTCGTGCTCGAGCGGCCGCGCCTGTGGCACTTCGACCGGCCCAGCCTCTACGCGCTTGAGGTGACGGTCGCGCGCCAGGCCGAGATCGTGCACCGGCTGCCCGTGACCTTCGGCGTCCGCAAGATCGAGGTCCGTGGGATGGAGATCCTGCTCAACGGCGAACCCGTCCGGCTGGCCGGGGTCGAGCGCATGGCCGGCAGCCGGCCCGACTTCGGCATGGCCGAGCCGACGTCTTGGATCGAGCACGACCACGACGACCTCAAGGAGCTCAACTGCGTCCTGACCCGGGTCCATTGGCAGCAGGACCGCCGGGTCATGGATCACTGCGACCGCCACGGCATCCTGATCCAGGTCGAAGTGCCGACCTGGGGCGGCGGGACGTTCGCCCAGCTCGAGCCGGGGGAGTTCGAGGCTCTCGCGGCCAACGGCCTGGCCCAGCTCCGGGACATGATCGGGCGCGAACGCAACCACCCCTGCGTTTTCTCCTGGGGCTTGTGCAACGAGGTCGACGGCCAGAACCCGGTCGCCCAGGAGTTCGTGCGGCGCATGCTCAAGGAAGCCAAGCGGCTCGATCCCGGCCGGCTTTGCTCCTACGCCTCGAACTCGCTCCAGACGACGCCCGAGCGCGATGTCGCCGGGGAGATGGATGTCATCGAATGGAACGAGTACTACGAGACCTGGTACGGGGGCGACGGGGAAGCCATGCGCCAAAATCTCGAGGCCATCCACCGGGCTTTCCCCGACAAGCCGATCGTCATCTCCGAGTACGGCTATTGCGCGTGCACGGACGACCGGCCCGAGGACGACGCCCGGCGGGCCCGGATCCTCAAGAGCCACAACGCGATCTTCCGGGCCGCGCCTTGGGTGGCCGGGACGATCTTCTTCGACTACAACGATTACCGCACCCATATGGGCGACAAAGGCCTGGGCCCTCTCAAGCAGCGGGTCCACGGCGTCGTCGATCTCTTCGGCGGCCACAAGCCCTCCTTCGACGCGCTCCGCCGGGAGTCCAGCCCGGTCGAGTCGCTCGAGGTCCGGAACGAAGGCGGAACTCTCACGGCCGTCATCCGGACGAGGCCGGACCTTCCTTCGTATCGGCTCGAGGGGTACACGCTCCGGTGGACGGTCTATGGGCGCGGCGCGATCCCGCTCGAGCGCGAGGGCTTTCCTCTCCCCGGACTGGACCCCGGAGAAGCTGCGGTGATCCACTTCCGGCCCAAAAGCGGGGATTGGCGCCGGGTCGTGGCGGAGATCGTGCGGCCCACGGGCTTCTCCGCCGCGTCCGCGATCAAGGCCGCTTGATCGGCAGCTCCGGCGCGTCAAAGACGCCGGGCGTAATTGTCCGCCAGGCCCAGGTACGGGCGGGCCGCCCGCCGACCCCTGAGTTTCCTGGCGGCGGATATGGTCGGATCGACGATAGCCAGAGACTCGACCAGCAAGCGGACGAGAGCTCGGTAGCACAGATAGAAGTCGGCCACGCCCCGCAGCGCGGTGCGTGCCGCCGGTTATTCCGGAAGGACCAGGCTGAGCCCGGAGGCGAGGTCGTCGACGCCGCCGCCCACGTCGGCCAGGGCCGCTTCCATCTCCTCGTAGGCGCCGGACCACGAGTGATCCGGGACGGCGTCGAGCTCCTCCGTCTTGGCCCGCAGCCCCCGGAGCTTGACGCGCAGGTCTTCGAGCTGGCCGCGGTAGTCCGCCATGTCGTCCCAGCCGGACGATTCCATGTCGGCTTCGAGCTCATCCAGCCGCTCTTCATAGGCCCCGACCTGCTGGAGAACGCTGTCGACGTATTCTTCCCGGCTCTGGGGGGCTAGGCCGGTCTCCGGCGCGCAGGCGGCGGCCTCGCTGGCGGGGTTGTCCTTCGTCTTGGCCATGATCATTGCTCCTCGAGGTCGAGTTTGAGGGCGATGTAGCCCATGATATCTTTCAGGGAGATGACGCCATCGAGCCTGCCGCCCTCGGCGACGAGGAGACGGCTGCGGCCGGTCCGCTGCATCTGGGCCAGGGCCGCCGTCACGTCGGACTCGGGCGCGATGGTATTATCGGGCGCGCAGGCCCGGGCCAGCTCGCCGACGCTGTGGACCGGCCACTCGTCGCGGGCCACGGTCTTGACCTGGTCGAGGGTCACGCAACCGACGAGCTTCTCGCCGTCGACCACAGGGTACATCTTGAAGTGATATTTGTAGATGAAGTCGTCCACGAGCTTGGCGACGGAGGTCCGGGGCCCGACCGTGACCGGGTCCTTGACCATGAACTGCTTGACCCGCGCGCCCTCGAGGGCCTGCCGGAAGAGCAGCTGCCGATAGGAGGACCGGGCCGCGGAGCGGACGAACATGCCGATGATGAAGGTCCAAATGCCGCCGACAGAGCCGCCCATCAGGAACTGGACGACGCCCAGGAACATCAGACCGGCCCCGAGGCCGGCCCCGATGGAAGAGGCCACGCGCGTGGCCCGGCGGAGGTCGTTCCAGGCCCCCCAGAGGATGGCCCGCAGGACGCGGCCGCCGTCGAGGGGAAAGGCCGGGATCAGATTGAAGACGGCCAGGACGAGGTTCAGGCCGCCGAGATAGCTCAGGACCGCGTTCGTGGGAGTCAGCGAGCCGCCGCCGCGGACGAGATGGACCGCGCCGAGGAAGATCCCTCCCAGAAGGTAGCTTGCGGCAAGGAATATCGCGCCCAGGATGACGCTCGAGGCCGGCCCAGCCAGGGCCAGGAAGAACTCCGCCTTTGAGCTCGGCGGCTCGTCCGCCATCTCCGAGACGCCGCCGAAGAGGAAGAGGGTGATGCCGCGCATGTTCAGGCCGAAGCGGCGGGCGATGAGCGAATGCCAGAGCTCATGGAAGACGATGGACAGAAACAACCCGACCGCCCCGGCCGCCCCCATGATCCAATAGCTGCCCCGGTCGATCCCCTTGAACCAGATGGGGAAGAGCCCCGTGGCCAGGCTCCAGACGATCAGGGCGCCAAGGATGAGCCAGCTCCAATCGATCTTAACCTCGAACCCAAAGATGCGGAATAGGGTCACGGGCTTGCCGAACATCAAGGCCTCCTCATCGGTCCTCTTCGGTCCGATCCGGGGCATATAATCCAAAAAGCGTGCCAAGGCCGCCAGGGGACCTGCCCCTGCTCCCCCCCGAGAATGCCGGCGGTGACCAGGCTTTCAGGCCCGCGAGGATATCCGGCCCGGCAGGAAACTATCCCGGGGAACGGGACAGGGGTCCCAGGGGTACGGAAGATGGCCGGGTCGTTACGGGGCGGCTGGAGCGGCGGGCGCCGGCCCCGGCTGCTCCTCCATGTACTGGATGTAGAGGTCGGTCAGGTCCTCGTGGGCCAGGTCCTGGACCGTCTTCATCATGACCAGCCGGCCCCTGCGCATGAAGCCGATGCGGTCGGCGATGAGCTTGGCCCGAAAGATGTCGTGGGTGGACATGAAGACCGACTTGCCCTTGTCCCGCATCTGGACCAGGATCTCCAGGAACTCGCGGCCCGACTGGGGATCGAGGCCCGAAGTCGGCTCGTCGAGCAGGACGTTGGCGGCGTCCTTGACCACGGCGATGGCGATGCCGAGCTTCTGGCGCATGCCCTTGGAGAAGTTCTTGACCCGGCGGTCGAAGGCCTCCGGCTGGAGGCCGACCTGCCCGAGGACCGCGGCGTAGTCTTTCTTGGTCAGGTTGCGCTTGCCGGCCAGCTTGCTGAAATAATCGAGGTTCTGGATGGCCGTGAAGTTCCCGTACAGCATGACGTTCTCGGACACGAACGCGACGTGGCGCTTGGCCTTGAGCGGATCCTTGGCGACGTCGATGCCCTCGACCAGGGCCGTGCCAGAAGTCGGCGGGAGGAAGCCCAGGAACAGGTTGATGGTCGTCGTCTTGCCGGCCCCGTTGGCGCCGAACATGCAGAAGATCTCGCCCGGCTCGACCTTGAAGGTCAGGCCGTCGAGGGCCAGCTCACCGTCCTCGTAACGCTTGGTCAGATCGATGGCTTCGAGCATGAGGTTCTCCTTAGCGGACGTCGTAGTGCAAGAACGAGACGTAGGCCCCGACGAAGAAGACGATGATCATGACGACGAGCAGGGCGAAGTCGGGGATGGTCCGGACCAGGGACCGGCTCAGCCACTCCTCCTGGTAGACGTGCTGAGGCATGTCTTCGACGCTGATCTTGGCCTGCTCGCCGGTCGTGAAATTGATGCTGGCGCCGAGCTTGGAGTTGATCCACTTCGTGTAGATGGGCTTGTAGGCCCGGACCGAGGCCAGGAAGCGGTCGTACTCGTCGACGCCCGTCCGGGCCAGGGTCATCGAGCCGAAGGTCAGGGCCGAGGCCGGCGAGATCCGCGACAGGTTGACGGCCAGGCTCTGCTGGGCGTTCTTCTTCTGCTGGTAGTCGCGCTCGATGGCGGCGTTGTTCACGTCGATCTTGGTCGTCATCTCCTGCTGGTAATCCTGGATGAACTGGCGGAATTTCTCCTGATAGGCCTTGACCTCGTTCTGATCCTTGGGCGAATTCTTGCGGACCCAGTCCAGGACGCCCTTCTGTCCCTCGCTCTGCATCTGCTGCAGGAAGGCGTCCTTCTTGGCCGTGATCTCGTGGACCGACGGGATGGGCCGGACCTGGCCGGCGGTGATGACCGCGGCCTTGGGGATGACCATGACGATGACGACCCAGATGAAGAGCAGGACGAGGAAGCTCGTCGACGAGCGCGTCGTCCGGGCCGAGACGAAGAGGCCGAGGCTGAAGAAGACCGAGAGATACAGGAAGAACATCAGGAAGATGAGGAGGAGGCGGGCCCAATCCTGCCCGCCAAGCGAAATGTCGGGCATGATCAGCAGGACGAGGAGGCTCAGGAGGAGCGGGATGAGGAGGGGCAGGAGCAGGCTGATGTAGCCGCCGATGGCCTTGCCCAGGATGAGGCGGTCGCGCGGCACGTCGTTCGACAGGGCCAGCTTCAACGTGCCCTTCTCCTTCTCGCCGACGATGGCGTCGTAGGTGAAAAGGATGGCGAAGAGGCTGAGGACGATCTTGACGATGAACGACAGGTCGAGCGCTCCGAAGACGGCGAAAACGGGATTGCTGCTGTACTTCGACTCGATCAGGTTCGGGTCGGCCGCGATGTTGACCGGGGCGACGCGCCCGACGGCCTCCTCGATGCCGCTGACGACCGTGCCGAGGACCTGCGGCGGCTTGTTGACCTTGACCCCGATGCCGGCCAGCGAAGAATAGTTCGGCTGGCTTTCCATGTTCTTCTTGTTGAGCGCGACGGAAGCCTCGTATTCCTTCTTCTCGGCCCGGTAGTTCGTCACCCCGGTGTAGACCGAGAGCAGGATGAGGATGGTGCAGAGGAGAAAGGTGAAGACGAATTTCGGGCTGGTGATGTTGTCCAGGATCTCTTTGCGGATGATGTCTCGAAGCATGCCGACCTCCGTCGCGCCGACGCGGGAATAGGCGGGAACGCGTGCGCATCCCCGGGGTATTATACGACAAAGGGGCCGTCCGGTTCACGCTTGACCGGGTGCGGCGACGGGCCTTATGATTCATGCATGGATCCGCACGAACGGCGACGTCGGACGAAGTTCGCGCTCTGGATCATCGGTCTGGTCTTGGCGGTCACGATCGAGCTGTTCAGAGACCGCCCGTCCGGCCCTCCCCCGTCCCTGCCGTCTTTGTCGGCGCAGACCCAGGAAGCGCCCTTGGCCCCGTTCGAGTTCCAGGCCGACATCGGGCAGCCCAAAAAAGGCGGCTCGGTCACGCTGGCCCGAGGCGGAACGCTTGTCATCGAGGGCGCCGGGGCCAACATGTGGTTCGCGAGGGACGAGGGGCATTTCGCCTGGAAGAAGATCAAGGGCGACTTCATCGTCAGCGCCCGCGTCGCCTTTGAAGGCCGGGGGGTCGAAGCCCATCGCAAGATCGGCTGGATGGCCCGCTCGACCCTGCAAGCCGATTCGGCCCAGGCCTGCGCCGTCGTCCACGGCGACGGCCTGACCTCGCTCCAATATCGAAGGGAGGCCGCGACGGACACGGAGGAAACCCGTTTGCCCCTCTCGGGCGCCGACCAGATCCAGCTCGAGCGCCGGGGCTCGACCTACATCATGTCGGCGGCCCGATTCGGCGAGCCCTATATGAGCGAGAGGGTCGAGGGCCTCGATCTCGGCGCCGAGGCCCTCGTCGGTCTTTTCGTCTGCTCGCACAACCCGGACGTCGTCGAGCGGGCCAGGTTCACGAACATCCGATTGACCATCCCCGCCGCAGCCGATTTTGTCCCTTATAAGGACTATATCGGAGGCGCGATCGAGCTCCTGGATGTCGACACCGGAGGGCGCGAGACCGTCACCCGCTCGGCCCTCCCCATCCAGGCCCCGAATTGGAGCGAGGACGGCCGCTTCCTCTTTTATAACGTCGACGGCCGGATCGAACGTCTCGAGCTTCGCACGGGACGCACGGCGACGGTCGACACCAGCCCCGTCACGGCCAACAACAACGACCATGTCCCGTCCTGGGACGGCAAACGATTAGGCCTCAGCGGCGAGAGCGCCGAGAGCGGCGGGGAATCGGTCATCTACGTCGTGCCGGCTGAGGGAGGGACGCCCCGCCGGGTCACGGCCAAGGCCCCGTCCTATCTTCACGGCTGGTCGACCGACGACCGGTCGCTTGTCTTCACGGGTGGCCGCGGCGGGAACTTCGATATCTACAGGATCCCGGTCGAGGGGGGAACCGAGGTCCGCCTGACCGACGCTCCCGGTCTCGATGACGGGCCCGAATATGCCCCGAACGGGAAGTTCATCTATTTCAATTCCGCCCGCACCGGCGCCATGCGCATCTGGCGGATGCGGCCGGACGGGAGCGGCCAGGAGCCGGTCACGGACGGGACGTTCCAGGACTGGTTCCCTCACGTCTCGCCAGACGGGAGACGGCTGGTCTTTCTGTCGTTCGGCAAGGATGTGGCCGCGGAAGATCACCCGTTCTACAAGCAGGTCTATATCCGGATGATGCCCCTGGACGGATCGGCGGCGCCCAAAATCGTCGCCTACGTCTACGGCGGCCAGGGCACCATCAATGTGCCGTCCTGGGCGCCCGACGCGAGACGGATCGCCTTCATCAGCAATTCGCGCTAGGGACTGTCTCCCGAAGGAACTGTCCCTCTAAGCGGGTCATCGTTCCGGGTCGAGATAGAGCCCCAAAGAGTCCGCGAACGGCGCCACTTCTCCCCTTGCTCCGAGGATCCGCAGGCGGACCTTATCCGTCTCGATCTTTGGAAAGCGCAGGAGCTTCTTCCATCCGATGGTCGTCCCCGCGGCGATCTCTTTCCAGGCCTCTCCGTTCCAGGCGTCGAGGGCGAAGGACTCGACTCGCTGGCCCTTGCGGAGGTCCTCTGTCATCATGGCGACATTGAACGTCTGCGGTCCCCGCAGTTCATAGACCCAAGAGGGATAGTCCTTTCCGGGGACGGTCCCTTCAGGCGAGGGGGTAGTCCCCTTCGGCGTCTCGCGGCCGATCCGGGAACCTGCCTCGGGCCGCAAGACCGCGCCGCCCGCGAGGTTCACGGCGAAGGTCGCCCGCAGCCGGTTTCCCAGCTCCTTGAGCCGCCTGGCGTCGTTCTCATGGATGCGGCCGCGCTTGTCCGGCGGGATGTTGAGCAGGAGCTGGGCGTTGCCGCCGATGGAGGTGTAGTAGATGTCGAGGAGCTGGTCGAGCGACTTGACTTTGTCGTCCTCGGCCGCGTGGTAAAACCAGCCCGGCCGAATAGATACGTCCACCTGGCCGGGATACCACAGGAGTCGGCCGCCGACCCTGGCTATCTCGGCGATCCGGCCGAACGAGCCGAGGTCCTTGGCCTGGGCATCGAGATGGGCGACGCCACCGGGAGTCTTTTCGTCAGGCGAATCGTCAGACCCCGCGACGGGGATGACGCTCCACTCGCTCTCTCTGGTCACGCCGGCCTCGTTGCCGATCCAGCGCGCGTCCGGGCCCATGATCGAGATCACGGCCTTCGGCTGGAGCTCCCGGATCAGGGCAAAATAGCCGGGCCAATCATAGACCTGGCGCTTGCCGTTCGGCCCTTCGCCGCAGGCACCGTCGAACCAGACCTCGGAGATCTCGCCATACTGGGTCAGAAGCTCCCGCAGCTGGGCTTTGAAATGTTCGTTGTACTTCGGCGAATCGCCATAGGTCGGCTCATGGCGGTCCCAGGGCGAGAGGTAGACTCCGAATTTGAGACCGCCCTTCTGGCAGGCCGCGGCGACCTCGCCGACGACGTCGCCCTGCCCGCCCTTCCAAGGCGAATTCTTGACCGAGTGATCGGTGAACCGGCTTGGCCAGAGGCAGAAGCCGTCGTGGTGCTTGGCCGTGACGATGAGGCCCCTGATCCCCGCGGCCTTGGCCGCTTCGACCCACTGGTCGGCGTTGAGATCGCTGGGGTTGAAGAGCTTCGGATCTTCCGTCCCCTGGCCCCACTCCCGGTCGGTGAAGGTATTCATGCCGAAGTGGACGAAGGCCTGGAATTCGAGGGCCTGCCAGGCCAGCTGCCGTTCGGAAGGCCTGACTGAAGCCGCCTTGATCCACAGGGCTTCGATCGAATCATTCGGGGCGATCGTCACCGGGCCGGCCATGGCTGGGGCCGCGGAAGTCAGCAACGCTTCCCGGGATCTGGAACAGAACGACAACACCAGAGAGCCCCCGACAAGGATCAGGACCAGGGCCCTTGATCTCAGACGCATCGATCGGTCCATGGGCCCTCCTCGAACGGCCGTCTTATCGAGGCCCTAATATACAACAAGACAAGATGGCTAAGAAAAAGGCCCGGCAACGGCGCAGAACCGGGGCCCGAGGTCGTCCGCATTGACATCGCCGCCGCTCTTAATTATGCTGGCAGAAATCCATGAGGCTCTCCGGCCTTCGAGAAGCTGGAGGGCTAAAACGGACGAAAGAAGAAAGGGTCCGATGAAACGCATCTATTCTCTGATTGTCATCGCCGCAGGCGTCCTTCTCGTCGCCGCCGGGAGCGGCTTCGCCGACGGCCCTTATCTCGGGGTCCACGCCGGGATCAGCATCCCCGATATCCGGGGCAGCCAGACCGACATCTTCACCAAGAATTTCACTTCGCGCCAAGGACCGTATTTCGGCCTCACGGCGGATATTCCCCTGACTGGTCGGTTCTCGCTGGCCGTCGATCTCAATTACGTGTCGCAGGGCGGCCTCCGCAGGGGTATGCAGCCCATCACGATGGACACGTCGCAGCTCCCCATTCCGCCCGGCACCCTGATCTACGCCGACTTCCGCAACGAGACCATCCTCGATTACCTCGAGGTCCCGGTCATGGCCCGGGTCACGTTCGGGAGCAAGCTCAGGTTCTTCTTCGATCTCGGGCCCTACGCCGGCTATCTTGTCCGAGGCAAGGCGGTGACCAAAGGCATCAGTGCGCTCTATCTCGACGAGGCCGGCACGATGCCCATCATCATCCCGCCGGATACGGAACCGTTCCAGGTCGACCTGGGCGCGACGACAGACGTCAAGGACAGCATCCATCCCTTTAACGTCGGCTTCGCCGGCGGCGGCGGCCTGATCCTGCCCGTCGGTCCGGGCCAGATCGTCCTCGAGGCCCGGTTCCAGCTCGGGCTGGGCGATCTTCAGAAGGACCCGCAGGACGGCAACACCCAGACCGGCGCGGTCCTCGTGTCGCTGGGCTACATGCTGCCCGTCGGCCGGCACAGATAGCCGGGATCGCCCGGCGCGTCCCGCCCTCCTTTCGCGTTGACATCTCCGGGGGCGTGAATTATGCTCCTCCTCCGATAACGAAGGCTTCCCCCCGTCCCGACGAAAGGAGCGCGCGATGCCCATCATCTCCCTGAACGCCATCGATTACGCCATCATCGCCGGGTACATCCTGGTCATGGTCCTGGTCGGCTATTCGCTTAAGAAGTACATGAAGACGGGGGAGGATTTCTTCCTGTCCGGACGCTCCCTCCCCGGCTGGATCACCGGACTGGCCTTCCTGTCGGCCAACCTCGGGGCCCTCGAGATCATCGGCATGGTGGCCAACTCGGCCAAGTACGGCATCGCCACGGTCCACTTCTACTGGGTCGGGGCCATCCCGGCCATGGTCTTCCTGGGCGTCTTCATGATGCCGTTCTACTACGGCAGCCGGGTCCGGACCGTGCCCGAGTACCTCAAGCTCCGCTACAACGAGGCCACCCGCGGCCTCAACGCCGTCTCCTTCGCCATCATGACCGTGCTGATGAGCGGCATCAGCCTCTACGCGATGGCGTTGCTCTTCAAGCTCATGCTCGGCTGGCCGCTGACCCAGAGCATCCTCGTCGCCGCCGTGGTCGTCCTCCTCTACGTCTTTTGGGGCGGCCTGTCGTCCTCGATCTACAACGAGGTCATCCAGTTCTTCCTCATCTGGCTCGGCCTGCTGCCCATCGTCTTCCTCGGCCTCAAGCAGGTCGGCGGCTTCGAAGGCATCGTGGCCCAGATCAAGGGGCCCCTGCTCCACTCGATCAAGTACCTGGGCACGAGCAACAATCCCCTCGGCGTCGACTGGTTCGGCGTGGTCATGGGGCTCGGCTTCGTCCTGTCGTTCGGCTACTGGACGACCGACTTCCTGGTCGTCCAGCGGGCCCTGGCCTCGAAGAACATCAGCGCCGCCCGCATGACGCCGATCATCGCCTCCTTCCCCAAGATGCTCGTCCCCATCATCGTCGTCATCCCCGGGCTGGTGGCCCTCCTGGTCCTGCCCGAGTTCTCCCAAGCGGCCCTGCCCAAGGCCGAATACAACCAGGCCCTCATCCTGCTGATGAAACACTACCTGCCGAACGGGGTCCTCGGCCTGGCCATCACGGCCCTGCTGGCCAGCTTCATGTCGGGCATGGCCGGCAACGTCACGGCCTTCAACACCATCTGGACCTACGACATCTACGGGACCTACATCCGCAGGGGCCGGCCCGACGCCCATTACCTCAAGGTCGGGAAGTACACGACCATCGTCGGCGTCGCCATCAGCATCGGCACGGCCTACATCGTGAAGTCCTTCCCCAACATCATGGACTACATGCAGCTCATCTTCTCTTTCTTCAACGCCCCGCTCTTCGCCACCTTCCTTCTGGGCATGTTCTGGAGAGGGGCCACGGCCTGGGGCGGCTTCTGGGGACTGCTCGTCGGCATCCTGACGGCGGCCGTCCACTACATCCTCTACAAGGTCGGCCGGATCCACTACCACAGCGACATGGCCGCCAATTTCTACCAAGCCTGGTGGGCCTGGCTGGCCGACTTCGTGGTCACGATCGGCGTCAGCCTGTTCACGGCCAAGCGCGATCCGAAGGAGCTGGTCGGCCTCGTCTTCGGCCTGACGCCCAAACCCAAGGCGCACCGCCGCTGGTACGCCCGGCCGGCTATCTGGGGGGCCTTGGCCATCGCCGTGGCCGTCGCCCTCAACCTGCTCTTCTGGTGATCGGGACCGCGACACGCTAGGAGCGAACCATGAGCGATACCAACGGAACCAAGGGCCAAGAAACGCCGGACAGCGGCGAGGGCATGAGCCACGGCCATGTCCTCGATCTCAAGCTCCCCATTGGCTGGCTGCTCAGCGCCTACGGCGTCCTGCTGACGGTCTACGGCCTGCTAACCAAGAAAGAGATGTACGCGATCTCCCTGGGCCTGAACCTCAACCTGGTCTGGGGGATCCTGATGATCTTCGTCGGCGGCGGGTTCCTCCTGGCCGCCTTCCTCAAGAGGCGCCGGACGACGGGCTGAGCGCCCGTCGCCGGCCATCAGTCGGCCTTCTCGCGCAGCCGGACGTAGATCGCCGATCCGCCGCCGCCCTCCTCGCCCCGCGAGTGGACGTCGAAGAGGACCTTCTGGCTGTTGATGAGCTGGGACAGCTGCTTGAACCCGTAGGTGCGGGGGTCAAAGCCGGGGTCGAGCTGGCGCAGGTAGAAGCCGATCTCGCCGAGGTTGGCCCAGCCGTCCTCGTGGACGGCCATATCGAAGGCGCCCTTGAGGAGCGGCACGGGATCGAACTTGGGACCGGGCTCGCCGCGCTCTTCCGGCTCCTCCCGCTCCTCCCGCTCCTGCCGCGTCTCCTTCGCGCCGCCCTTGCGCCGCGACTCGCCGCGCGGCCGGCGGTGCGCCTCCCGCGGCTCCCGCTCGATGCGCTTCGGGGCCAGGTTCTCCGTGTAGATGAAGATGTTGCAGCCGTTGACGAAGGCCTTGGGGGTCGAGCGCTTGCCGACGCCCATGACGAAGAAGCCCATCTCCCGGATCCGCGTCGCCAACCGGGTGTAGTCGCTGTCGCTCGAGACGAGGCAGAAGCCGTCGACGAGGTGGCCGTGGAGGATATCCATGGCGTCGATGATCATGGCGCTGTCGGTGGCGTTCTTGCCGATGGTGTAGCGGAACTGCTGGATGGGCTGGATGGCGTTGTCATTGAGGGCGTTCTTCCAGCCGGACATGTTGACCGTCGTCCAGTCGCCATAGATGCGCCGGATGGTCACCAGGCCGTACTTCCCGGCCTCGGCCAGGATCTGCCCGATGAGCGAGGGCTGGGCGTTGTCGCCGTCGATGAGCAGGGCGATCTTTCGCGTTTTTTCTTCTATGAACGGCTCGGCCATAGATGTGTCCTTTCTTTCGCGCTATTGATTCCCCGGCTATATTAGCCTAATCGGATGGCCCGTTCAACCGCCGTCCTCAAGGCCCCTGGATCCAGGGGCAGTCCCTGAAATATCCGAGACACAGGTCGCCATATCACGTCATCCGGGCAAATTGGACAAAGGCGCCAGGAGGTGACGCAACGGCGTGGGGAAACTCCGGAGAAGGAACCGGGCCGCCGCGACCTCTTCTTCGGGAGGGCCTCAGGCTTCCTCGAGCACCTTCCAGCCCAGGGCGTCGGCCAGCTCGTAGACCGGCTTCTTGAGGTCGCCGTAAACCGTCACCCTGTGCCAGCCCCACTGGTCCCATTCGGCGTAGAGCTTCTCGATGTCGCCCACCGGCTCGGCGACGAGCTTCGTCCGGCAGGCCCGGTCGTCGGGCGAGTTGCCCACGGCCTTGCCCTGGTGGAAGAGGATGAGCTTCCGTTCCGGCGAGACCTCGACGCTCGTGACCATGTAACCCGTAGGAAGGATGGACCGCACCGCCGCCCCCTGGCGGTCCTCGGAGTGGGTCAGGATCTCGAACGGGTTCGTCGGCCCGGCCGGCCCAAAGACCTTGTTGGACGCGACGCAGTGGGCGTAGATGATCTGCCGGTTGGCCGTGTCGATGACGGGGTCCGAGATATAGCCCGGGCGGCCGTTGGTCAGGGCGTTCATGGTCACCATGGTCGCCGCCGAGCGGACGTCGCATTCGCAGCCGCCAATGAGTCCCTCGTTGTTGAGCTCGTGGAAACCGAGGCAGGGATAGGCGTGGATGTGGCCGCCGTAGAAGCCGCCCAGGCAATTGATCGTGATGGCGTTGGCCCCGTAGTCCTTCAGGACCGCCTTCTGGCCGAGGTACATGGCCGCCGAGGTGACGAGGGTCTCGGGCGTGACGCCCTCGACCTTAGCCGCCGTCTTGGCCCAGCGGTCGGCGATGGCCTTGGCTTCGTTCTTGTCGGCCGCCGCCCAGGCCTGGTTGACCTTGTCGAAGGGCACGTCGACGACCTCGAGGCCCATCCTCTCCTTGATGGCCGGGGCGATGCCGGGCCAGCCGCCGCCGACGGCCAGGATCTTCGAGGCTTTCAGCTTCTTCAGGCAATCGGCCGCGGAGACGCAGCTCAAGTTATCGGCCGCGACGCTGAGGTCCCCGGGCCCGGGCGTCGCCGCCCGGCGGGCCGCCGCGACCAGGCGGCCGAAACCGGCGGCCCCCCCGCTCTTCTTAGCCTGCCCGAAGGCGCGGCAGGCGGCGATGAGGTCGTCGGGCCGCGAAGATCCGATGAACCCGACGTTGGGCGTTGTCTTGCGCAGGAACTCCGCAGTGTAGACGAGGAAGCCGCCGCTGCCGCCGTACTGAAAATCGACGTAGAGCGTCGGCTTGCCCGTGGCGGCGACCGTCTGGACGACCCGGTTCCAGCAGTTGAGCTGAAGGACGATATAGCCGTCGACCGGCGCCGCCGCGTCGCCAGCCGCGATCTTCTTGGCCTCCTCCTCGCCCTTAGCCATGGCGGTCAGGAGCTCCCAGTTCGGGAAGGCCTTGGCCAGCGCGGCCGTGGTCCGGTCCATGACCGGCTGGAAATTGAAGCCGACGTTGGGCCAATCGGGCCCGGGTTGCACGACGTCGGTGAGCGCGTAGATCAGCCGGATCCTCAGCTTCTCCTGGCTTGTGCAGGCCTGGAAGAGCCCGGCCGGCGCGAGCACCCCCAGGGCCCCGGCCGAAGCGGCCGTCAGAAAGCGGCGCCGGCTCAAAGGGCAACCCAGGCATCCGTGAGTTCCGTGGCGTGTGTCCATCGCTCCTCCTTCGGTCCTGTCGAGATCGTCGCTCGCGGACCGATGCTAATGCAGGCCCGAAGCCGATGTCAAGGAAAGGCGATTGACCCGGGCGCGAAAAACCCGCTATAGTAAGCCGGCATGGGCATAACATCGCGGCGCGGCTTTCTCGGCGCCTCTCTGGCCGCGGCGGCCGGGACCCTGGCGGCATCTGAGGCCTTTGGCGCCAAGCCGAAACCGGGGCTCCCCTGGCCCCGCTTCGAGCTCGGTCTGGCCTCCTACACCTTCCGGGAATTCGATCTCGACGCCGCGCTAGCCATGGCCCTCCGGGCCGGGCTCACCCGCGTGGCGCTCAAGGACATGCACCTGCCGCTCGAAAGCTCGGCCGATGAGATCCGCGCCACCATCGCCAAAGTCAAGGCCCGGGGTCTCGTCCCCTACGGCTGCGGCGTCGTCTACATGGCCAGCGAGGCTGAGGTCGAGCGGGCCTTTGCTTACGCCGGGGCGGCCGGGTTCGACGTCATCATCGGGGTCCCCGACCACGCCATCCTCGCCCTGGCGGCGCGGCGGGCCCGCGAGACCGGCATCCGCCTGGCCATCCACAATCACGGGCCCGGCGACAAGCGCTATCCTACGCCGGCGTCAATCCTCGAGCGGATCAGCGGCCTCGATCCGCGGGTCGGCGTCTGTCTCGACGTCGGTCACTGCCAGCGCGCGGGGCTCGACCCCGCGGCCGAAGCGGTCCGTTGCGGCGCCCGGCTCCTCGACGTCCACATGAAGGACGAATCCGCGGCCACGACCGAAGGCGCCCCCGTCGAGGCGGGCCGCGGCGTCATCGACATTCCCCGCTTCCTCGAAACGCTGGCCGGGCTCGGCTATGCCGGGACCCTGGCCTTCGAATACGAAAAGGACGGCCAGGACCCGCTGCCGGGGCTGGCCGAATCGGTCGGCTATGTCCGGGGCGTCCTCGCCGCGCTGGCCCGGAGGGAGGCCCGATGAAAGAACGCCTGACCAGCCTCGACGCCTTCCGCGGCTTCGACATCCTGACCATGGTCTTCGTCAACTACATCGCCGGGATGGCCGCCATTCCGTTCTTTCTTCGTCACGCCCTGGCGGACCAGGATGTCTTCACCTTGACCGATGTCGTCTTCCCCGGTTTCCTGTTCATCGTCGGGGTGTCCATCCCGCTGGCCCTGGCCAAAAGACGGGCCGACGGCCTCGCCGGCTTGGCCCTCGTCCGTCACGTCGTCGTCCGGACGCTGGCCCTCCTCTTCCTCGGCGTCCTGCTCGTCAACGAGGACCGCTTCTCGGCCGCGGCCACGGGTCTGAGCCGCGACCTATGGTACTTCCTGGCCACCCTGGCCGTTTTCGCGCTCTGGTCGGTCGTCCCGAAGGGGGCCCCGGCCAAGAAGAGGACGGTCCTCCTCGGGCTGAAGATCGCCGCCGCGGGTCTCCTCGTCGTTCTGGTCCTGATCTTCCGCGGTCAGGGCGAGGACGGCCGGGTGACCATGCTCCAGACGTCCTGGTGGGGCATCCTGGGCATGATCGGCTGGTGCTACCTGGCCGCCAGCCTGCTCTTCCTCGCCTGCCGGGGCAACCGGACCGTATTGGCCGGGGCCATCGGCGTGATGACGGCCCTCTACATCGGCTCCCGGCACGGCGCCCTGGCCTTCCTCGGCCCGGTCACCGGGTTTATCAACATCGGCAGCCTCTTCGGCTCGCACGCGGCCGTCGTCACGGCCGGATGCCTGGCGGGCACGGTCTTCCTGCCGGGGAACGATGCCGAATCGCCCGCCCGGCGCGTCCGCTTCCTGGGCCTCCTCGGCGGGGCGCTCGTCCTGGCCGGGTTCATCCTCAGGCCGCTGCACGGGTTCAGCAAGATCTGGGGCACGGAATCCTATTGTTTGGCCACGGCCGGTCTGTGCTGCCTTCTCTTCCTGCTCTTCTATCTCGGCCTGGACGTTCTCAAAGGCCGCAAGGCCGCGGCCTTCCTCATCCCGGCGGGCAAGAACCCCCTGTTGGCCTATCTCCTGCCCGGCTTGATCGGCAACGCCGCCGCTCTTCTGGGCACCCTCATCCATGCCGATATCGACGGCCTCCTCTGGCCGTTCTATCACGCGGGCGGGGTCCCCGGCATGCTCAACGCAGCCGTCATGACGGCCGCCGTGCTCGCCCTCACGGCCCTCTTGAGCCGGGCCGGCCTGCGCCTGAAGCTCTGACGTCCGGGACGCCTTAAAGGCGGGAAGGCGGGGACCCTCCGGGAACGCCGGACGCGCATCCGGCGTTGTGGTAAAATGATAAGTTGGAAGTGATGATCGATATCCCGTTGTCCATCGGGACGCCCTGGAGGGTCTCATGAACAAACATGATCGCATCCGCGCCCGGGTCATCCTGTCGGTCCTGGCCGTCGCCACGGTCGTCATGACGGCGAGCGCCCTGGCGGACGCCAAGCCCAAGCTCGATCCGGAGAGCGCGAAATTCTATCAGTCGGCCCGGCTGATCATGACCAAGGAGGAGACCAAGATCTTCAACCACCTGCCGGACGCCGAGAGCCGCAAGGAGTTCATCGCCGATTTCTGGCTCAAGCGGGACCCTGACCCCGACACCCCGGACAACGAGTTCCGGAGGGAGTTCGAGGCCCGCGTCGCCTTCGTCAACAAGCGCTTCAACAAGGAGGGCGGCCCTGGCCTCAACACGGCCCGCGGCCGGGTCTACATCTTCATGGGCCCCCCCGACAAGATCGAGGATGCCAGCGTCCAGTACACCCGGGCAACCAGCAGCACCGTCACCTGGTGGATCTATTACAACCACGAGCTCGGCGTCGAGTTCACGGACAAGAGGGGCACGGGCAAATATGAGATCACCGATATCTCGGGCGATTTCTTCGGGGCCATGGACCTCATGAAGCTCGGCCAGGACGTCCGGGCCGACGACGTCTTCACCAAGAAGTTCGTCAAGTTCGAGACCGTTTACGACCCCGCCGCCAAGGAGATCGAGGTCCGCCTGCCGACCAAGAGCCTGGTGTTCCATGACAACGACGCGGGCCGCCCCGAGGCCGATCTGCGCTTCATGATCTACGTGTACGGCGACGAGGGTTCGAGCAAGGAGACCCTCAACGAGGCCCGGTCGGTCGTCCTGACCGACGCCGAGCGCGAGTCCCATAAAACGGTCCATCTCCGGTTCGCCAAGCCGCTCCAACCGGGCACGAACTTCGTCGACGTCATCGTCATGGGCAAGGAAGGGCAGAAAGGCAAGATCCGCCAGATCTTCGAGATCAAGGTCCCCCGCACCTGACGGGCGCGCCGGGACCCCGGCGGCCGGGCCCGGTTGACATCGCCGCCTCGCTCCGATAGTATGAGCCCTCCCAGAATAGGGCCACCAGCATGAAAGTCCGCCTCTTCCCCAAAGAGCACAAGTTCTTCGACATGTTCCGCGAGGACGCCGCCAACGTCCGGGCAGGCGCCCTGGCCCTCCAGGAGCTCGTCGACCACTACGAGGACGTCGGCAAGAAATACGAGCACATCAAGGCCATCGAGCACCAGGGCGACAACATCACCCACGAGCTCTTCATCAAGCTCCGCGACACCTTCATCACGCCCCTCGAGCGGGAGGACATCCACGCCCTGGCCAGCGGCCTCGACGACGTCCTCGACTGCATCGAGGGCGTGGCCAGCCGGATGTGGACCTTCAAGCTGCCCCGGCCGACGCCCGAGGTCAAGAAGCTCGTCGACGTCATCGTCAGGGCCGTCGAGCAGATCTTCGAGGCCGTCGACCACCTCGAATCGCTCGGCCACGTCCACGCCTTCTGCAAGCAGATCAACATCCTGGAATACGAGGCCGACGTCATCTGCCGCGAGGCCATCGCCGAGCTCTTCGAGAAGTCCGAAACGGCCGCCGAGCTCAAAGACCTCATCCGTCTCAAGGAGATCTACACCCGGCTCGAGGTCGCGGCGGACCGCTGCGAGGACGTGGCCAACGTCATCGAAGAGATCATCGTCAAGTCGACCTGACCTGGACCATTCATGAAAACGCCGGGTCCGGGTTCTTCAAGTTCGACGGAGAAATAAGGTGTTCTCATGAATAGTCCAGGCTAAACTATGCCCGGCGCCGGTTTCCTCTTCGTCGTCTTCATCATCCTGGTCGCGTTGGCCTTCGACTTCACGAACGGCATGCACGACGCGGCCAACTCCATCGCCACCGTCGTCTCGACCCGGGTCCTGTCGCCGCGCCAGGCGGTCGTCTGGGCCGCCTTCTTCAACTTCGTAGCGTTCCTGATCTTCGGCACCCGGGTCGCCCACACGATCGGGGCGGGCATGATCGACATCAGGATCGTGACGCCCCAGGTTATCTTCGCGGCGCTGATCGGGGCCATCCTCTGGAACCTGTTCACCTGGTATATGGGCTTGCCGACGAGCTCCTCCCACGCGTTGATCGGCGGCTACGCCGGGGCGGCCATCGTCAAGGCCGGTCCAGGGGTCATCATCGCCCACGGCTGGATTCGGACGCTCCTGTTCATTTTCGTCGCCCCCATCATGGGCCTGGTCCTCGGCATCCTGTTCATCACCCTGACGACCTGGCTCGTTCGTCGCGGGAATCCGGCCAAGATCAACAAGGCCGCGCGCCGGCTCCAGCTTCTTTCGGCCGCTCTCTATAGCCTCGGCCACGGCGGCAACGACGCCCAGAAGACCATGGGCATCATCGCCAGCCTGATCTTCGCCGCGGGTTGGATCAAGACCTTCACCATCCCGCTCTGGGTCGTGCTGTCCGCCCACGCGGCCATCGCGCTGGGGACCATTTCGGGCGGCTGGCGCATCGTCAAGACCATGGGCCAGCGCATCACCAAGCTGCGGCCTATCGACGGCTTCTGCGCCGAGACGGCCAGCGCCATCAGCATCTTCTTCGCCACCCACTCGGGCGTGCCCGTCAGCACGACCCACGTCATCACCGGGGCCATCTCCGGGGTTGGCGCGGCCAAGCGGCTGACGGCCGTGCGCTGGGGGGTAACCCTGCAGATCGTCTGGGCCTGGATCTTCACCATCCCGGGCGCGGCGTTGACCGCGGGGGCGGCCTTCACGGTCATCCGCCTGCTCGGCAAACTCATCGGCTAAAGGAATCCGTGAAGAGATCGATCGGGCGCCTGGCGATCTTGGCGGCCCTGGCTCTTCTGATCGGCCGTCCCGGCTCGGCCGCGGTCTCGGTCAGGGCCCGGGACATCCTGCCGGGCCAAGGACTGATCGCCTCGAGCCTCGCCGCCCTGCGCGACCAGGCCGCCCTCAACGCGCACTATTATCTCGCCGACGAAACCCTCCTCGGCCTTGGCCGGAAGACCGACGCCGTTCTCGCCCGCTACAGGACGGGGACCGGCGAATCGCTTCTTCTCGTCATTGTCTATCCGACCGCCGAGGAGGCGAACCGCTTTTACGGCCGGTTCGGGCGGGATTTCTTCTCGGACCGGTTCGACCCGAAGTCGCCGGGGGTCGTCGAAAAGCTCGAGACCGGCGATTGGGCGGGCGCCGCCCTCAAGGGCCGCGTCCTCGTCGTCGTCCTGGAGTCGCCGGACCGCGAGGCCTGCGACAGCCTGCTGCGGCGGGCCGAAGAGAAGGTCCCCGCGGCCAAGGCCCCTTGACCGGATCTACGACCGCCTCGTCATCAAGGGCCGCAATGGCCAGGACGCCGGGGTGGCCAAAACCGCCTAGTCCTTGGCCCCGGGCTCGCCTTTCCCGGGATTGACGCCCGTATCGGGCCCCGGCGGCGCATGGTGCAGGGTCCCATCATCGCAGGGCAGGTCCTCGTCGTAGTTGCGGGCCATCTCCGGATGGGGCTGGCTCACGCAGTACGGGAGCGGTTCCATCTCCCGGCCGCAACAGATGGGGATCGGCTGGATCCGTTCGACCGTGAGCTCCTGGCCGCAGACCGAGCACTTGTAAGTCACGGTATCTGTCATGGGCCCTCCTCCCAGACGCTGCTGTCCTCGCTTCCATCTTAGCACGGAAATGGGGACGCTTCTATTCTTTCGGGGTCCCCGGGAGAAGAAAAAATGGAAGCGTCCCCATTTCCGGATCTTGGTTGACGGACTCCGGCGAATCTTGTAGTGTCTTTAGGGAGAATCGGAGCCCATGGACCCACAGAAGGACGTCGTCCTTGACCACTATCGCCTGATCGAGAAGCTGGGCGAAGGCGGCATGGAAGTCGTCTGAAGGACCTGGCATGGGCATTCTGGTCGTCGCCTCTGGACTGACGAAAAAGTACGGCGATCTCACGGCCGTCGCGGGTATCGACTTCGAGATCCGCGAGGGCGAGTGCTTCGGCTTCCTCGGCCCGAACGGCGCCGGCAAGACGACGACGGTGCGGATGATCCACTGCGTCTCCCCGGTCACGGCGGGGACCCTCACGGTCGGCGGCCTGGCGGCCGGGATCGACAACCGGGCCCTCAAGCGCATGACCGGCGTCATCCCCCAGGAGATCGACCTCGACATCGACCTGACCGTCGAGGAGAACCTGATCATCTTCGCCCGCTTCTTCGACATCGGCCGGCGCGAGGCCAAGGCCCGGATCGCCGAGCTCCTCCGCTTCGCCGAGCTCGAGGCCAAGACGGGGAGCAAGATCTCGGAGCTCTCGACGGGCATGAAACGGCGCCTGCTCATCGCCCGGTCCCTGATCAACCGGCCCCGGCTCATCGTCGCCGACGAGCCCACGACCGGCCTCGATCCCCAGGCCCGCCACCTCATCTGGCAGAGGCTCCGCCAGCTCAAGACCCAGGGCGCTACCCTCGTCCTGACGACCCAGTACATGGAAGAGGCCCAACAGCTCTGCGACCGCATCGTGGTCATGCACCAGGGCCGCATCCTCAAGGAGGGCATGCCCGGGCGCCTGGTCGAGGAGGAGATCGGCCGCGAGGTCATCGAGGTCCGCACGCCGCCCGAGGACGACGGCCGGATCCTGAGCTACACTTCCGGCGTCGGCTGCGCCCACGAGCGCGTCGGGGACACCCTCTATTTCTACTGCCGGGAAGGGCACGGGCTGAGACAGAAGCTCCTCGAGCTCAACCTGCCCAACACCCTGAACCGGCCGGCGACGCTCGAAGACGTCTTCCTCAAGCTCACGGGACGGAGCCTCCACGAATGAGCCTGTCCTACCGCATCGCCTACGTCTTCCTGAGGAACCTCTATTCCTACAAGCGATTCATCGTTCCAACCTTCCTCGTCAGCCTGGTCGAGCCCCTGTTCTATCTGATCACCTTCGGCGTCGGTATGGGCGCCTATATGGGCGCCTTCGGCGGCCAGCCCTACCTCGATTTTCTTGTGCCCGGTGTTCTGGCGTCGGCGGCAATGATGGCGTCGTCCTTCGAATGCCTGTACGGGACCTTCGTCAAGATCGTCCACGAAAAGGTCTACGATTCGCTCATCACGACGCCCGTGTCGGCCGACGAGGCCGTGGCCGGCGACATCGCCTGGGGCTCTTTCCGGGGCCTCATCAGCGGGGTCCTGATGATGGCCGTTGCCATGGCCATGGGTGTCGCGCCGGCCGCCCTCTGGCGGGTCGTCCCCCTCGTCGCTTTCATGATCTTCATCGGCCTCCTCTTCGGCTCGCTGGCCATGATCATCACCTCGATCGCCCCAAGCTTCGATTTCTTCAGCTATTACACGGAGCTCATCATCACCCCGATGCTCTTTTTCTCCGGGGTCTTCTTCCCGCTCGACCACTTCCCGGCCTGGATGAAGGGTCTGGCCCAGGGCCTGCCCCTGACCCATGCCGTGGTCATCTCCCGGGCCCTCTTCACGGGCCAGCCCGCGCCGGGCCTATGGTGGCGGATCGCCTTCCTGGTCGTGCTGGCCGTCGTCGCCTTCACGGTCTCCATCCGCATGATGAGAAAGCGCCTGATCAAGTAGCCTGGACTCTTCATGAAAACGCCGCTTTTCTCGAGCAAAACAGAAGACACAACCCCGGCGTTTTCACCCTTCGGGCATGCCGATCCGGCCGCATCTGCTTCGTTGCCAAGGGCTCGCAGTACACCGCGTACAGCTTCACCCTTTGACGCCTCGCATCTGCACCCGCCTCGACACGTGAAGAGCCCAGGCCAGGAGCTCGCGACGTCCTGCCGTTCCTTTCGCCGCGCCGTCGTTACGGCGGTCGCGCTCGCGATCCTGGCTTCCCTCTCGTCCAACGGGAGCGCCGGGCCGTCGCCCCAGGATAAAGAGGCGGTCGGGCCCAAGCCCCAGGGCCGGGAGGTCCTGCCGGTCGGCCAGATCGTGACGCCCTACGGCCTCCAATCGTATCTCCCGGGTGTCAGACCGCAGGCCCTGGCCCTGTCGCCCGACGGGAAGCTCCTGGCCGTCTCTGGCAAGACGCCGGAGCTCATCATCCTCAACGCCCAGACCGGCAAGCTGGAGCAGGAGGTGGAACTGCCGGCCGAGGCCCAGGAAGAACAGCACCCGGAGGTCGTCTCGCCCCAGATCCTCGATCCCGACGTCGAGGGCCAATTGAGCTACACCGGGCTCATCTTCGCCCCGAACGGCCGCCGCATCTACTTGAGCAACGTCATGGGCAGCGTCAAGGTCTTCAATGTCGACCCCGACGGGCACGTCGAACCGTCCCACACCATCCGCGTCCCGCACGCCGACGCGCCCCGCCGGGCCGAGGAGATCCCGGCCGGGCTGGCTTTGAGCCTCGACGGGCACAAGCTGTACGTCTGCGGCAACCTATCCAACCGCCTGCTCGAGATCGACGTGGCCACAGGCGGCGTCCTGCGGACGTTCGATGTCGGCGTCGCGCCTTTCGATGTCGTCTTGGCCGGGGACAAAGCCTACGTCAGCAATTGGGGCGGACGCCGGCCGCGGCCGGACGATCTCACAGGGCCGGCCGGGCTGGGCACCGTGGTCAAGGTCGACCCGGTCCGTTACATCGCGGGCGACGGGTCGGTCAGCGTCATCGATCTCGCGGCGGGCCGGGTCAAGGCCGAGATCGAGGTCCATCTTCACCCCTCGGCCCTGGCGCTTTCGCCGGACGGCCGCTGGCTCGTCTGCGCCAACGCCGCTTCGGACAATCTCAGCGTCATCGACACGGCCGCCGACACCGTGGCCGAGACGATCTGGGCCAAGTCGAACCCGGCCGACCTGTTCGGTGCCTCGCCCAACGCCCTGGCGTTCGACCCGCATGGCCGGACTCTCTACGTCGCCAACGGCACTCAGAACGCCGTCGCGGCCATCGATTTCAACCCGGCCCGGCGCAAGTCCACATTGAAGGGGCTCGTCCCCGTGGGCTGGTTCCCGGGGGCCCTGGCCATGGACCGGAAAACGGGGATCCTCTACGTCGCGAATATCAAGGGCCTCCCGGTCGAGAAGACGCCCTATGAGCCGACGGGCGGCAAGGGCTTCAACTCTTATCAATATCACGGGTCGATCTCGATCTTCCCTGAGCCCCGTCAGAAAGAACTATGGGACATGACCCCGATCGTCGAAAAGAACTATCGCCGCGAGCGCATTGCCCAGGCGCTCCTGCCGGCCCGGCCCGGCCAGCCGGCCCGGCCCGTGCCGGAGAGGATCGGCGAGCCGAGCGTCTTCAAGCACGTCGTCTACGTCATCAAGGAGAACCGGACCTACGATCAGGTCCTGGGCGACGTGGCCAAGGCCAACGGCGACCCGGCGCTCTGCATCTTCGGCGAGAACGTCACGCCGAACCAGCACAAGCTCGTCCAGGAATTCGCCCTGCTCGACAATACCTACTGCTGCGGCATCCTCAGCGCCGACGGCCACCAGTGGTCGACGACGGCCTTCGGCACGGACTACCTGGAGCGGTCGTTCGCGGGCTGGCCCCGGAGCTACCCCGACGGCATGGGCCTGAACGAGGTCGACGCCCTGGCCTACGCCCCGAGCGGCTTCATCTGGGACAACGCCCTGAAACACGGCGTCTCGCTCTGGAACTTCGGCGAATTCACCATGGAGACCTGCGGCTGGACCGATCCGTCGCACCGGGGCAATCCGGCGTGGGCCAACTACTGGGACGAATACCTGACCGGGCGGGGCGAGGTCCGGATCGGCAGCCAGCCGGCGATCCCGAGCGTCGCGCCTTTCTCCCCGACCGACACCCTGGGCTGGAACATGGACGTCCCCGACCAGTGGCGGGCCCGCTACATCATCACCCAGCTGGCGGCCTGGGAGAAAGAGGGCCGGATGCCCCAGCTCATCCTGGTCTGTCTGCCCGACGACCACACCAGCGGCACGGCCGAGCTGGCGCCGACGCCCGAGGCCTGTGCCGCCGACAACGACCTGGCCTTCGGCCGCATCGTCGAGGCCTTCAGCCACAGCTCGTTCTGGAAAGAGACGGTCATCTTCGGCATCGAGGACGACCCCCAGAACGGCTGGGACCACGTCAGCGGCTACCGGACGACGGCCTATTGCGCCAGCCCCTACACCAAGCGCGGCGCCGTCGTCTCGGCCCAGTACAACACGACCAGCCTGCTGCGGACGATCGAGCAGATCCTCGGCCTGCCGCCCATGAACCAGTTCGACGCCACGGCGACGCCGATGTTCGACTGCTTCACGGAGAAACCCGATTCGCGGCCATTCGACAGCGTGCCGACCAATATTCCCCTCGACACGATGAACCCGCTCAAATCGAAGATCGCTGACCCCCAGCTGCGCCGCGACGCCGCCGTCTCGGGCCGGCTTAACTTCCGCCGCCCCGACGCTTGCCCCGAGGACACGCTCAACCGCATCCTCTGGCGCGCGGTCAAGGGGCCGTCGGTGCCTTACCCTTCCTGGGCCGTGACCCTGGTCGTCGACGACCGGCAGGAAGCGGAGTCTGCGGAGCGACCATTAAAAGCGCGACGGAGCGACTCGAAGTCGCGCTTTTAAGAAATATCTTAACGAGTCTTCAATTAAGGCTATTCCCCTCCGGGTCCACCTGTTGTAAAATCGCGTCCGGCCGCGCCGCCCGCGGCGGAGGAGCGTACATGGGCCCCCTTCATCCGATCGACTGGATCATCGTCCTCGCCTATTTCATGATCGTCCTCGGTATCGCCTGGAAGGTCATGCGGCAGAAGCAGCGGACCTCGACCGATTATTTCCTGGCCGGGCGCAACCTCGGCTGGCTCATCATCGGCGCGTCGATCTTCGCTTCGAACATCGGGGCCGAGCACCTGGTCGGCCTGGCCGGGACCGGCGCGACCGACGGCGTGGCCATGGCCCATTACGAGCTCCACGCCTGGTGCCTGCTCGTATTGGCCTGGGTCTTCGTGCCCTTCTACATGCGCTCCAAGGTCTTCACCATGCCCGAGTTCCTGGAGCGGCGCTTCTCGCCCGCGGCCCGGACGACCCTGTCGCTCATCTCGCTCGTCGCCTACGTCCTGACCAAGATGGCCGTCGGGATCTATGCCGGCGGGATCGTCTTCAGCGTCCTCCTGCCCGATCTCAACTGGTTCGGCCTCGACAGCTTCTGGATCGGCTCCATCCTGGTCATCCTCATCACCGGCCTCTACACGGTGCTCGGCGGGCTCAAGGCCGTCGCCTACACGGAGGCCATCCAGACGTTCATCTTCATCATCGGCTCGGCCCTGGTCACCTACTTCGGGCTCAAGGCCCTGGGCGGCTGGGGCGAGCTGAAGCGGATCGCCGGTTCGGATATGTTCAACCTCTGGAAGCCCCTGGTGCCGCACGGCATCCAAGGGACCTGGGCGCCGGTCCGGGAGGCCGGCCGGATGGCCTGGTACTTCAACGACAACTATCCCTGGATCGGCATGCTGTTCTGCGCGCCCATCGTCGGCCTCTGGTATTGGTGCACGGACCAATACATCGTTCAGAGGGTCCTCGGCGCGCCGACCGAGCGGGTGGCCCGCCGGGGTTCGATCGCGGCCGGCTTCTTCAAGCTCCTGCCGGTCTTCCTCTTCATCATCCCCGGCATGATCGCCTTCGCCCTGGCCAAGAGCGGCCTGAACGGGCCCCTTCACCAGGAGCTCTTCGGCACCGGCACGACCCTCATCCGGGCCAACGCCCAGAAGGCCTTCCCGATGCTGGTCGCCCACGTCCTGCCCATCGGGGTCCGGGGCATGGTCGTCGCCGGGCTGCTGGCAGCGCTCATGAGCTCGCTGGCGGGCGCTTTCAACGCGGCGGCCACGCTCTTCACCATGGACTTTTACCAGCGGTTGCGGCCGAAGGTGACCCAGGAGCGCCTCGTCTGGATCGGGCGCGTCGCCACGGGCGTCATGGTCCTCATCGGCCTGCTGTGGATCCCGGTCATCCGGGGCGGCAAGGGGCTCTACGATTACCTTCAGGGCGTCCAGGCCTACCTGGCCCCGCCCATTTTCGTCGTCTTTTTCTTCGGCATCTTCATGAAGCGGCTGAACGCCAAGGGCTGCCTGGCAGCGCTGGGCACCGGCTTCGGCCTCGGCCTCTTCCGGCTGGCCGTGGACACGCCGGTCAAGCTCGTCAGCGGCTTCGCGTACGCCAAGGGCTCGTTCCTCTGGGTCATCAACAACATCTTCTTCCAGTATTGGAGCCTGGTCATCTTCATCATCAGCGTCATCGTCATGATCGCCGTCAGCTATCTGACGGAGGCGCCTTCGTACGAGAAGATCAGCGGCCTGACCTACGGCACGGTCACGGCCGAGCATAAGAGAGAGTCGAGAGCCAGCTGGACGACCGCGGACCTCGTCACCTCGGGCATCGTCCTGGCCCTCATCATCTGCGCCTATATTTACTTCACGGGGTGACCGTCGCGGGTCACGGCGCGATGCCGGTGATGCGGAAGGCATAGGCGTAGCGAAGCTCGTCCGGGAGCTCGCCGGGCCCTGATCGCGGCATCGAAATGACAAGGTCCCCGTCCCGGACCGTCCACGCAAGCGGCTGACCGGTCGCCAACCACGTGACCCGGCTGCCGGGGGCCGGGCGGACATCCCGGACGACCAGCTCAGGGCCCGGCCAGCGGGGCGTGATCGCGTAAAGGACCCCCGGTTTGCGCGTAAAGAGGATCTCCTTCACCGCTTGGCTCTTCCCGGGAGTGACCGTCTCTTTGAGGATGTCGTAGGCCGTCAGGAACTGGACGCGCTTGGCCTCGGGCCTCGTCCCGCTCGACCACTGGCAGGGCACGCGCCACATCCGCGTCCCATAGATGGCCTCACCGTTCCCCGCGAGCCAGGCCCCGATCTGAGTCAGTCGTTCCTGCATGATCACCGGGATCTTGCCGTCGGCCCGGGGCCCGATGTCCAAGCAGAGATTGCCGCCCCGGCTGACGATGTCGGCCAGCATCAGGACGAGCTCCCGGGCCGAGCGATAATCGGCCAGGTCCTCGTTCCGGTTGTAGCCGAACGAGGCCCCCATGCCGCGGCATTCCTCCCATGGGTGGGTGTCATCGTCGAGACCCGAACCGTACTCGGTCGTGGCGAAGCCGCCGTGGGCGTGGCGGCAATCCTTGCCCCAGCGGTCGTTGATGACGACGTCCGCGGCGTTGGGCACGGTGTTGAAGAGCCAGGCCAGGAGCTCGGGCGTCCTCCACTCGGCCGAGGTCAAGTCCCATTCGCCGTCCGCCCAGACGATATCGGGCTGATAGCGAATGACCAGGTCCTTGAACTGCGGGAAGAGGTGCTCGGCGACGAACCGCGGCTTGTCCGAAAGCCAGAGCGGGTGATACCATTCGTAGATCGAGTAATAGAGGCCCATGCGGATCCCGGCCTGGCGGACGGCAGCGGTGAGCTCGCCGACGATGTCCCGGTGCGGGCCGGCCTCCACCGTGTTCCAGGGCCGGCCGTAGGCCCGGCTGGCTTCCGCGCTCGGCCAGAGACAGTCTCCGGCGTGGTGCTTCGTCGTCAGCACGACATACTTGGCCCCGGCGGCCCGGAACAGGGCGGCCCACTCGGCCGGGTCCCACAGCTCGGCTTTGAACAGAGGATAGAAATCCTCGTAGGCGAAGTCCGGGCCATAGGTCTTGACGTGATAGTCGTAAACTTGGCCCTTATCGGTCTTCTCCCTGAGCGCGTGCAGGTACCATTCGGCATAGGTCCCCTTCGGGCTCCAGGCCGGCACGGAATAGAGCCCCCAGGTGACGAAGATCCCGAACTTGGCGTCGCGCCACCAGCCGGGGGTGGGCCGGCGGTCGAGCGAATCCCAGCTCGCCTGGTAGCGGGTCGCCTGGGCCAAGGCCGATCCCGCGGCTAGGGCCAAGAGAACGAGGGCGGCCAAGAAGGCGCTTTTCGGTCTGACCAATTTCGTACCTCCGGGATGAGCGAGTTCCGGTCCAAGTCTAGATCAAACCGGGAAAATGGGGAATCCGTCTTGTCTCCCCAGGGACGTTGACGTATAGTCCTTCCTCATGATTTTTTCGCTCTTTCGCTTCCGAGGAGGCCCCATGAAAAGACCCGCCGCACATTGGCTTGGCCGGATCTTCGTCCTCATCGTCCTTGTCGTGCCGCTCGCCTTCTCGGCGGGCCCGGCGGCCGGAGCGGCCAAGAAGCCGCTCGGCTACGACGCTTACAACGGCTGGCGGTCGATCCAGGGCGCGGACCTGTCCCGGGACGGTCAATGGCTGGTTTACGCCCTGGCCCCCCAGGACGGCGACGGCCAGCTCGTCGTGTTGAATCTCAAGACGAACGCCGAGTTCCGGGCCGCCCGCGGAAAGCAAGCCGTGATCACCGCCGACGGCAAGTTCGTCGTGTTCACGATCGCCCCGGTCAAGGCCGAGGTCGACAAGGCTAAAAAGGACAAGAAGAAACCCGAGGAGCAGCCCAAGAGCGCCCTCGGGATCATGGACCTGGCCTGCGGGAAAGTGACGACGGTCGACCGGGTCAAGAGCTTCAAGGCGGCCGAGGATTCCGGCACCTTCGTGGCCTACCTCCTCGAGCCTCCTCTCAAGAAGCCGGACGAGAAGAAGGACGAGGCCAAGAAGGAGGAGGCCAAGCCCGCGGCCAAGCCGGAGGAGAAGCCGGCGGCCAAGCCCGGGGAAGAAAAGAAGGAAGAACCCAAGAAAGAGGAAAAGAAGAAGGAGCCGGGCACCGACTTCATCGTCCGTGAGCTCGCGACCGGCAAGGAAACGAAGATCGGCGAGGTCGCGGACTACGTCTGGAACAAACCCGGCACCCGGCTCGCCTACGCCGTGTCCTCGAAAACCCCCGAGAACGACGGCGCCTTCGCCTTCGATCCGGCGACGGGCCAAACGACCCCCTTGCTCAAGGGCCTCGGCAACTACAAGAACCTGACCTTCGACGAGAAAGGCGGCCAGCTGGCCTTCACCAGCGACCGCGACGACTATAAAACGGAGAAGTCCGTATCGAAGCTCTATTATTGGACGGCGCCGGCCGCCGCGGCCGCTGAGCTGGCGCCGGCCGGAGCCAAGGGTTTTCCGGCCGGCCTGGCCGTCAGCGAGAACGGCAAGCCGAAGTTCTCGAAGGACGGCGGGCGGCTCTTTTTCGGGATCGCCGAGGCCCTCAAGCCGGAACCGAAGGATGCGCCCGAGCCGGTCAAGGTCGACATCTGGAACTGGAAAGACCCTTACCTCCAGCCCATGCAGAAGGTCCAGGCCGACGACGACAAGAAGAAGACGCTGACGTGCGTCATGCACCTCGGGTCCAAGGAGAAGAAGTTCGTCCGGCTGGCCACGGCCGACGTCCCGGACATCGAGCTTTCGGAGGACGCTTTGCTGGCGCTGGGCAAGTCCGATCTTCCCTACCGCCAGCTCGTTTCTTGGGACCGCAGCTATGAGGACGATTATCTCGTCAGCCTGGCCGACGGTTCGAAGAAGAAGGTCCTCGAGAAGAACGCGTACGGCGCCATGATCTCGGCGGGAGGCAAGTACCTGCTCTATTTCAAGGACGAGGACCGCAACTTCTACGCCACCCGCGTCCTCGACGGCAAGACGTTCAACCTGACCGCCAAGCTCGGCGTCCCGCTCGTGGACGAGACTTGGGACACGCCGGGCGAGCCCATGTTCTACGGCGTGGCCGGGTGGACGGACGGAGACGCCTCGGTCCTCATCTACGACCGTTACGATATCTGGGAGATCGCGCCCGACGGCTCGAAGGCCCGGATGATCACGAACGGGGCCGGACGGCGCGACAAGATCGTCTTCCGGTACACCAACCTCGATCCCGAGCGGAAGACCGTCCCGGCCAAGGGCCCCCTCACGCTGATGGCTTCGAACGAGACGACCAAGGCCACGGGTTTCTACAGCGTCAACCTGGCGGTGCCCGGTGATCCGGCCAAGATCGTCATGCTCGAAAAGCAGCTCATGGGCTTGCGCAAGGCCAAGAACGCCGACGTTTTCGTCCACACCGAGCAACGCTTCGACGAGTTCCCCAACCTCTGGGTGAGCGGCCCCGACTTCGCCGCCGCCCGCAAGGTCAGCGACGCCAACCCTCAGCAAGCGGACTACAACTGGGGCCGGGCCGAGCTCATCGATTACACCAACGGCGACGGCAAGGTCCTGCCGGCCGTCCTGATCAAACCCGAGGATTTCGACCCCTCGAAGAAGTATCCGCTCATGGTTTACATCTATGAAACGGATGCCGTGGGACTGAACCGGTACTACGCGCCCGCGCCGGGAACGAACATCAATTTCACCCGCTACGCGAGCAACGGCTATGTCATCCTCAGCCCGGACATCGTTTACGAGGTCGGCTACCCGGGGCCGAGCGCCCTCAAGTGCGTCATCCCGGCCGTCGAGAAGGTCCTGGCCATGGGCTTCATCGACCCGAAACGCGTCGGGATCCAAGGCCACAGCTGGGGCGGCTACGAGATCTCTTACATGATCACGCAGACGAACATCTTCGCCGCGGTCGAGGCCGGCGCCTCGGTTGTCAATATGACCAGCGCCTACGGCGGCATCCGCTGGGGCACGGGCATGTCCCGGGCCTTCCAATACGAAAAGACTCAGAGCCGCATCGGCGCCCCGCTCTGGGGCCGGAGCCTCCAGTACATCGAGAATTCGCCGCTCTTCTGGGTCGAGCGCGTCCAGACGCCGTACCTGACCATCCACGACGACGACGACGATGCCGTGCCGTGGTACCAGGGCATCGAGTTCTTCTCGGCCTTGCGGCACCTCGGCAAAGAAGCCTACCTGTTCGACTTCAACGGCGAGAAGCACGGCCTGCGGGAACGGGACAACCAGAAATACTGGACCGTCCATCTCGACGAGTTCTTCGACCATTTCCTGCTCGGCAAGCCCGCGCCGGAATGGATGACCCAGGGCGTGCCCTACCTCGAGCGGGGGAAGCGGGACATCGACAGCCTGTTCAAGACCGCCGAAGAAAAGAGAACGGAAGAAAAGAAATAGCGGTTCTAGCGGACTTCGAGGCCGACGATCGATGTCGCCGGCACGGTGACCGTCGCCCGCAGGGAATTCACCGTGACCGGCCAGGAGACCGGAGCAGAGGCCGCGGCGTACTCGGCGGCCCCGATCTTCCGCGCGGTGATGCCCGCGGGAATGAACGGCAGATCGACCGCGACCGAGAGTGACCGGTCCGACTTGTTGATCAGCAGCACCCCGAGGTCCGAGCCGGTCTTCCGCGTAGCGTAGCCGGTCAGGACCCAGGACGCGACGTCGAGATTGACCGCCAGGACCTCGACCGGGGACGTCGGGTCCGTCCCCGAGAGCGTCTGCGCCGCGAGGGCCACGGGCCCGTAGTTCTTGGTCGCGACGGGCGGCGTCGCCTCACTGTCGATCAAGGCATGCGGGTCGCTGCCGGGGTGGAGGTGGATCCAGACATTGGCGGCGTCGGCCCCGACGAGCGAGACCCCTAGGGCGTCGGCCAGCCAAAGCCCCTGCCGGATCGTGAACAGGTCCCTCGTGCATCCCGTGTCCCAGATCGCCGCGTTCATCTCGTTGACCGCGATCTTGACTCGCGCCAGGCCGCGCGCGGACAATGCGCCGCGGATCGCGGTCAGCTCACCCGCCAGGCCCTGGGGATCATCGAGGTCGATGCCGTTGGCGTTGCTGTTCGAGATCCAGCCGCCGTAATGATGATAGCTGATCCAATCGAGGAGCCCGGTCGCGCCGAGCGCCGTTAGCCGGTCGAGGAACCCGGCGATCCAGGTCATGTTGTAGGACGAAACGACAGGCCCCATGCACTGGGCCGTCGGGTCCACGGTCTTGACGGCCCGGGCCAGAAGGACGAACCGGTCGGTGTAGTCGTTGAGGCTGAGCATCGGGTTCCAGTCGCCCTCGTTCTCGTTGCCGACCTCATAGAAAGCGCCGCTGAAGCCCTCGGTCACGAACAGGCGGGCCAAGGCGTCCGCTTCGGCGACCGCGAAGTGGGGCTGGCCGTCGATCGTGTGGTCGAAGGGGATGAGCGAGAACATGGGCCGGGCCCCGAGGGCCTTGAGGAAGGACAGATACTCATGGACATCGATGCCCCAGCTCCAGTCCTCCCAGACCAGATGATCGTTGCCGCTGACCTTTTGGCTCACCCAGCAGAAATTGTTGGAGATATTGCCGCCGGGGAAGCGGCCGACGCTGGGCCGGAGGGCCTTGACCAGGTTCTGCGTGGAAGTCCCGAGCTTGGTGTCGGGGACCCAGGCGCCGAAGTTGGCGCCGAAGATGAGGCCAGGCTCGATCGACCGGAGGACGGAACCGCCGCTCACCGTCACGACCGCGTCGACGGCCGTCTCGGGGGCTTTCTCGGATTGGCAGGCGACGAGAGCGGTCAGCGTCGCCAAAGCCAGTAGGGCCCCCCCGCGCGGCCGACGGCTCATCTCAGCCTCCTCCGGCCTCGGCCCGGTAGGCCCAGGCGACGATCTGGTCCTCGGGCGATCGGAGAGGCCGGCCGTCGAAGCCGCCGAAGAGCTCCCAGCGGGCGAAGCCGGCGGCGGCGAACAGGAGCTCGAGCTCGAACCGGTAGACCCAGCGTTGGACGGTCGAGAACCGGCGGACGGCTTTCGGCTTCGCCGCCGCGTCGAGCTCGCGGATCTCCATCACCGAATCCTGCCTTTGGCCGACAGGATCCTTCCGGCGGTTGTCCCAGAGCTGGAGCTTGCCGCCGTCGGGCAAAGGCACTTCGATCTCGAGGACGGCCTGGCCCTCGGGCTCCGACCAATAGGCCGGCCCCGGATAGGACATGTGAAGGACGAGGGCCCCGCCCGGCTCGAGGTGGCGAAGACAGGCCCGCAGGCAGGCGGTCTGGTCCGCGATGGTCTCGCAATGGGCGAAGCCGTTGAACGCGCAGAAGACGCGCCGGTAGAGCTTGTTCATCTCGAAGTCCCTCATGTCGGCCGTCTCCGCCCGGACTGCGAGCCCGGCCCGCGCCGCCTTGTCCTTCAGGCGGCCGATCATGGCCGGGCTGAGGTCGAAGCCGTCCGCGTCGAGGCCGGCCCGCCGCAATGCCAAGAGCACCCGGCCCGTGCCGCAGGCGATCTCGAGGACGGGACCTCCCGAAGCCTTGCCTGACTCGACCCAATAAGGGACGTCGAAATCGAGCGAATCGAACAACTGGTCATAGAGGTCCGGGGCGTCAAAAGGGGAAGGGAGCTGAGGATCGGCCATGTCATCTCCTTATCGGGGAACGCCCCGGATGGGCTGTCCTTCCGGCTATGATACGGGAGATGAGCCGCGCGAGGCAAATGTGGTATCCTGACCGCGAGTTCGAGAGGAGGACGACCATGGCCATCCCGATCTACCAGGTCGACGCGTTCACGGAAGAGCCGTTCAAGGGCAACCCGGCGGGCGTCTGCCTCATCCCCGGTCCGATGGACGCGGGCTGGATGCAGAGCGTCGCGGCCGAGATGAACCTGGCCGAGACCGCCTTCCCCCTCCGCGAAGGCGACGGCTTCCGGCTGCGCTGGTTCACGCCCAAGTGCGAGGTCAAGCTCTGCGGCCATGCCACCCTGGCCACCGCCCATATCCTTTGGGAGACGGGCCTCTTGGCCAAGGACCGGGAGGCGCGGTTCGAGACCCTGAGCGGACGGCTCACGGCTCGCCGAGACGGGGCCCTGATCGAGCTCGATTTCCCGGCCCGGCCGCCCCGGCCTCAGCCGCCCGACTGGGCCGCGGATGTCGTCGGGGCGCTCGGCATCAAGCCCGTCTGGATCGGCATGAGCGCCGAGGATGTCCTGTTCGAGGCGGCCGACGAGAAGACCGTGCGCGGCGTCGAGCCCGATTTCGCCGTCCTGCGCGCGCTTCCGGCCCGGGGGGTCATCGTCACCAGCCGGTCGTCGGACTGCCGCTTCGACTTCGTCTCGCGCTTCTTCGCGCCGGCGGTCGGCGTCGACGAGGATCCGGTCACCGGCTCGTCCCACACGGTGCTGGTGCCGTATTGGGCCGGCCGCCTCGGCAAAAAATCGTTCACGGCCTATCAGGCCTCGGTCCGCGGCGGCATCCTCCACCTCCGCCTCGACGGCGAACGGGTCAAGATCGCCGGCCACGCGGTGACCGTCATCAAGGGTGAAATCCTCATCTGACTGCTACGCGTTGCCCTATCCTGAAAGAAAAAGCGTTGCCGAGCTGAGCCCAAGAGACTGACGACCAAAGACCCTTCAAGCGATCGCGACGCGGACGGGAGTCGGCTTGAGGACCCGGACGAGGTCCTGGGGCGCGAGACCGATAATGAACCCGCGCTTGCCGCCGTTGATGTAGACCTTCGGCAGCTCCAGGATCGACTCCTCGACATAAACCGGCATGGGCTTGCGCAGCCCGAAGGGGGACGTCCCGCCGACTTGGTAGCCCGAGTGGCGCTCGGCGGTCTCCGGCGCGCACGGGTGCACCGACTTGACGCCGAGCGTCCGGGCCAGCTCCTTCGTCGAGACTTCGCGGTCGCCGTGCATGAGGACGACGAACGGTTTCTTCGAATCGTCCTCCATCACCAGGGTCTTGATGACCAGGTGCTCGTCGACGCCGGCCTCTCTGGCGAAGCTGGCTGTGCCGCCGTGCTCGACGTAGGCGTAGGGATGCTCCGTGAACTCGACGCCGGCCTGCCGGAGCATCCGGACGGCGGGGGTCATCGGGGTCTTGTCGTGGGGCATCAGCCCGGATCCTCGGGCTCGGTATGGATGAGGACTTGCTCGAGGCCGGGGACCCCCGACTTCAGGGCCTCCTCGATCCGCGATGAAAGCCTATGGGCCTCGACGACCGGCAGGTTCGGATCAAAGCCGCAGTGCAGGGAGACAGAGAGGCGGTCGTCCTGGCGCCGGATGAGGACGTTGTGGCTGCATTTCCGCCCGACGATGCCGTCGGCGATGCGCTTGATCCGCTCGACGATGGCGCCCTCCTCGGCCGTGACGTCGCGGCCGCTGGCGACGCCTGTGCCGCGGGATTCGATATGGGTGTTGACCTGGGCCAGGGCCGGGAACTCGGCCCTGAGGTCCTGTTCAATATGACTGGCCAGGTCGTGGGCCTGATGCAGGAGCAGATGATCGTCGACTTCGAGGTGCAGGTCGACGTGGATCTCGCCGTGGTCCTCGTGGATGCTGATATTATGGACCGGGATCTGGTTCCTCTCGGCAATTACCCGGATGCGCCGGGCCGTGTTCTCGCGCTCGGCCTCGCGCGGGTCGGTGTGGATGACCACATCGGCGCCCGGGGCCAGGACCTGGATCCGGGCCTCGACGTCCTCGGCGATGGCGTGCGCCCGCTCGAAGGACAGGTTCCGGTCGACTTCGATGGTCATGTCGACGAAGATCCGGGCGCCCGAGCTCCGCAGCCGGACCTTGCCGGCGTGGATGACCCCTTCGACCTCGTCGGCCGCGGCGACGATCCTGTCCTTGAGCCCGGCTGGGGCGGTGTCGAGCAGGACGTCGATCGTTCGCTTGCCCAGCCGGTAGCTGACAAAGAGAACGATGAAGGCGACGCCGAGGGCGGCCACGGCGTCGGCCTTGTTGAGGATCTGGCTCCGGCCTGTCAGCAGGTGCCGGCCGGCCCAGACGAACGCCAGGCCGGCCAGGACGACCCCCGAGCTCCAGACGTCGGTCGAGAAGTGCAGGGCGTCGGCCTCGAGGGCCTGGCTGCGGTGCTTCTTCGCGACTCGCGAGAGCATCCGGGAACGGCTGATGTTGATGGCGATCGAGACGACGACGACGAGGAAAGCCCATGGGCTCGGGTCGACGGGAACGTCGCGAAAGAACAGCCGGCGGGACGCCTCGTAGATGATCCAGGCGCAGGTGACGAAGAGGAGCAGCGTCTCGATGAGGGCCGAGAAGTTCTCGACCTTGCCGTGCCCGTAGGTGTGGGACTCGTCGGCCGGGCGGTCGGAGACGCTGACGGCTATAAGGGTGACGAAGGCAGCCACGAGGTCCAGGCCCGAATGGGCGGCCTCGGCCAGGATGCCCAGCGATCCGCTGAGGAGGCCGACGACGAGCTTCATGCCCGTCAGGCCGAGCGCGGCAAGAACGGAGTTCGCCGCCGCCCGCATCTTCTCGCTCCGGGTCAGGTCGATGGTCGTGGCGTCGTCGATCTCGGTGGTCATGATGAGCCGGCCCCAGGCAAGACGGAATCTTATCACGACGGCGCGCCCGCGGCAATTCCAGGCCCGCCGACCGGGACTTCGTTGACAGCCCTTGTCGGCTGGTCTATAGTTGCCGCGGCCCGCCCGGCCAGGCCGCGGAGGGGCCTCATGAAGGAGGGACCGCATGGATGCCGTCTTCCTGGCCCGGCTCCAGTTCGGATTCACGGCCGGCTTCCATTTCCTCTTCCCGCCGACGACGCTCGGGTTGTCGCTCCTCGTCGTCATCGTCGAAGGTCTCTACGTCAGGACCAAAGACGAGTCCTATCAGAGGCTCTCGATCTACCTGGTCAAGATCCTGGGCACGGTCTTCGTCATGGGCGTGGCCACAGGCATCGCGCTCGAGTTCGCGTTCGGCAACAACTGGGCGGCCTATTCCCGAACGGTCGGCGACATCTTCGGCGCGCCCCTCGCGGCCGAGGCCGTCTTTTCGTTCTTCCTCGAGTCGGTGTTCCTGGGCCTCCTCGTGTTCAGCCGGAACAGGGTTTCGGCTAGGACCTACCGCCTTTCGGCCTTCCTGGTTTTTTTGGGTGCCCACCTCTCCGGGCTGTGGATCATCATCGCCAATTCCTGGATGCAGACCCCGGACGGCTTCCGCCTGGAGGGCGGGAGGGCCGTCCTGACGGACTTCTGGCGCGCGGCCCTCAACCCGTCGACCGTCGTGCGCTTCGTCCACACGATCCTGGCCGGCTGGCTGACCGGCGCCCTGGTGGCCATGGCCGTCGCGGCCTGGCTCATGCTCAAGGGGCGCGAGCGCGACAAGGCGCCGGCCGCCCGGCTGATGAAGCCAGCCCTTATCGTGTTCGCGGCCGCGGCCGTCCTCCAGCTCGGGACGGGACACGCCCACTCCGTCCAGGTCTGGCGCACCCAGCCCGAAAAGATGGCCGCCTACGAGGCCCGCTGGCAGACCATGAACGGCGCCCCGTTCACGATCTTCGGCATTCCGGACGAAAAGGCCGAGCGCACCCGGCTCCTGGTCGAAGTTCCAAAAATGCTGAGCCTGCTGACGCGGTTCGACCTGAACGGATCGGTCCTGGGGCTCGATGAGTTCCCGAAGGAGGAGCGCCCGCCCGTCCTCATCCCCTTCGCCGGCTATCACCTGATGATCCTGTTCGGGCTCATCTTCATCGGCGTCGGCATCGGCGGTGTCTGGCTACTGGCCCGGAAGAAGCTCGCGTCGAGCCGCCGTTACCTCAAGCTGCTCCTCTTCGCCGTGCCCCTCCCCTATTTGGCCAACGAGGCGGGCTGGGTCGCGACCGAGGTCGGGCGCCAGCCTTGGGCCGTCTATAAGGTCCTGCGGACATCGGACGCCGTGTCGGCGGTCGTTCCCGCCGGCCCCATCCTGTTTTCTCTGATCCTGTTCACTCTCATCTACGCCCTGATCGCTGCCGGCGGCCTGACCGTGATCCTGAAGACCATCCGCGGCGGGCCCGGCGAAAAGGCCGCCGAAGCTCCTCACGGAGGGACCCGATGACCGGCTGGGACCTGCTCCGCAACATCTGGTTCCTGCTCATCGGCGTGCTGCTGGCCGGCTATTCCGTCCTCGACGGCTTCGACCTGGGCCTCGGGGCCCTGCTCCCCCTCCTGGCCAAGAACGAAGACGACAAGCGCGCCCTCATCGGGGCGATCGGCCCCGTTTGGGACGGCAACGAGGTCTGGCTCCTGGCCGGCGGCGGGGCGCTGTTCGCCGCCTTCCCCCTGGCCTATGCGACGGTCTTCAGCGGTTTCTATCTGGCCCTGATGCTGGTCTTGTTCTCCCTGATCCTCAGAGCCGTTTCGCTCGAGTTCCGGGCCCACGACAGCTCCCGGCAGGGCCTTTGGGAGGGTGCCTTCGTCGGCGGCAGCCTCCTGCCGGCTCTGCTCTTCGGCGTCGCTCTTGGCAACGTGATCGTCGGCGTCCCGCTCGACAGCCGGGGCGAGTTCACGGGGAGCTTCTTCACCCTGCTCCGTCCTCTTCCCCTCGTCTTCGGCCTCCTGGGACTCTGCGCCTTCCTTGTGCACGGCGCGGTCTATGCCGCCCTCAAGACCGAAGGCGAATTAAGGGGGCGGGCCCAGAAGGCCGGACGGAGACTCGTCCTCGCGTTCGCCGGGGCCTTCGCGCTCTCGTTCATCATGGCCTGGATCTATCGGCCGACAACGCTAAAGAGCATCCCGGCCTGGATCTTCGCGGCCCTCGTCCTCCTCTCTCTCGTCCTCGTTTCCGGAGCGCTCCGGAAAGGCCGGGATGGCCGGGCCTTCGTTTTCTCCTCGGCCGCGTTCCTGAGCCTCTGGGGCATCGTCGGAGCGATCCAATACCCGGACCTCGTCCGGGCCCTCGATCCGGCCCTGAGCCTGACCGTCCGCAACGCCTCTTCGAGCGCCCTGACGCTGAAGGTCATGCTCATCATCGCCCTTGTCGGCATGCCGCTCGTCATCGGGTATACGATCTTCGCTTTCCGGGTCTTCAAAGGCCGGGTCCGCCCCGGGGCCGGGTACTGAGACCTCCCCGGGGACGCAACCCCGGCCCGTTTCCCGGCGTATTTATCAATGGTCATTGCCATTCGCCGTTGGAAGTTGTACCCTTGCGGGTAAGACAATGGTTCAGGAGGACCGCATGAAGAAACTCACCGCGTTCGCCGGTCTCCTCCTCGTCGCGACGTTCGCCGTCGCCCAGACGGCCACGGTCCTTAACGGACCGCTCGACGAGGCGCTGGCCAAGGCCAAGAAAGAGAACAAGCTCGTCCTGATCGACTTTTTCTCGAGTGGTTGAGGGGGCTGCAAACTGCTGGTTCAGCAGTTCTACAACAACCCCAAGTACGCTGATTTCCTCAACAAGAACGTCATCCTCTACCGCGCCAGCCGCGGCGACAAGATCGGCGACTCGATCTACGAGAAGTACAAGATCAACGCCACGCCGACCGAGCTCTTCGTCGACAAGAATGGCAACGAGGTCGATTGGATCGTCGGCTACGGCCCTCCGGCCGACGGCTTCCTCGAGAAGATCAAGAAGGTGCTGGCCGGCGTCGACACCTACGCCGACCTCACGGCCCGCTATGCCAAGGACCCGACCGACGTCGAGGTCGTCTTCAAGCTGGCCCGGAAATGCGCCAGCCGGTACTCGACGGACCTCACCGCCAAGTCCAGTGATCTCTACAAGAAGATCCTGACCATGGACCTCGGCGGCCGGACCGCGTCCTATTACGACGAGGACTATAAGGCCACGGTCCCTTACGTCGAAGCCGCGGAGTTCTCGCTGGCCCAGTCGACCGCCATGGGCAGCCGCAAGCCCGATCCGGCGCCGCTCAGGGCCTTCATCAAGAAGTATCCCGCGAGCAAGTTCGTCAAGAACGCCTACTCCTATCTCGGCTACTACTACGGCCAGATGGCGGCCAAGGAGGACGCGGACGCGTTCTTCGAAGAGTACACGGCCAAGTTCCCCGACAACAAGGACGCCGAGTTGGGCTACCTCCAGCGCATCGTCAAGGACAAGGACCCCGTCGACAAGGGGATCGCCCTGGCCGAGAAGCTCAAAGAGGACGCGGGCTATCCGCGGAACCCGGATTACCAGGAGGCGCTGGCTTCGCTTTATATGCTCAAGAACGACCCTGGCAAGGCCGACGAGGAATACGGCAAGGACTTCATCGACGGCTACATCTCCAATGCCATCTTCGCCTTGACCGGCTACGCGAACTTCTGGCTCGATCAGGACAAGAACCTCGACAGCGTCGAAGAAACGGTCGACATCGCGGCCGCCGCGCTCGGCGCCGCGAAGGACGTGCCCTCGTACTATCTGGCCCAGGTCGCCCAGATCTACGCTCGGCTCAAAAAGACCGACAAGGCCCTGGCCCTGTACGGCCCCGCGTATGCCAAGAAGAGCTGGGGCGACGCGAACACCCTGTCGAGCTACGCGGGCTTCTGGCAGCGGCAGGGGACCAACCTCGACAACGCCGTCGAAGCGGCCCGGCACTCCGTCGAGCTGGCGCCCGACTATTACAACAACTTCATCCTGGCCCAGATCCTGTTCAAGATGAAGAACTACGACGAGGCCCTCAAGGCCGCCGAGAAGGCCGTCGAGCTGGTCAAGCCCATGGCCGTCAAATACGAAGGCTTCCCGACCCAGCAGTACGAGAACCTGGTCAAGCAGATCCAGGAGGCCATGGCGAAGAAATAGCCTTCGTCCCCCAAGATTATCAGGGCCGGGTCCTCGCGGATCCGGCCCTTTTTTATGGCGTTACAGACACCGTGGCGATCCTCTCTCCGGCTTCGCTCAGGGTATTGCCTCTAGCTCCCCGGCCCCCCGGGAACCAGTCGTCCGGTTCCCCCCGCTGCGCGGGTCCCCTCTCCACGGACGGGGATCTTCGAGGCAACACCCATCGCCGCCGCGAGAGGATCGCCCAGAATGAAAAGCATATGGCCAAAGAACAGGCCGGCTCAATTTGTATTCGACCGCGCGTTCCTGTATCTTGCCTGAAGAAGGCTTCAAACAGGGAGGGCAGCATGAAAAAGCTCGCCGCGATCGCCGGCCTCCTCCTCGTCGCATCTTTCGCCGCCGCCCAGACGGCCACGGTCCTCACCGGACCCTTCGACGAGGCACTGGCCAAGGCCCAGAAAGAGAACAAGCTCGTCCTCGTCGACTTCTACTCGAGTGGCTGAGGAAGCTGCCGACTGCTGGTCCAGCAGTTCTACAACAATCCCAAGTACGCCGATTTCCTGAACAAGAACGTCATCGTCTACCGCGCCAGCCGAGGCGATAAGATCGGCGACGCCATGTTCGAGCGCTTTCGGATCCGAGGCACGCCGACGGATCTCTTGGTCGACAAGACCGGCAAGGAGATCGACTGGAGAGTCGGCTACGGCCCGCCGCCCGACCGGGTCCTCGAGTGGATCAAAAACACCCTCGCGGGCGTCGACACGTACGTAGACCTGACGGCCCGCTTTGCCAAGAACCCGAACGATGTTGCCGTTGTCTTCAAGTTGGCCGCGAAGACGGCCAACCGCCTCACCCCGGAGATGGGGGCCCAAAGCAAGCAGTTCTACGAGAAGATCCTGACCATGAACCTCCAAGGCCAGGCAGCTTCGTACTATGACGAGGACTACGAGGCGACCATCCCTTACGTCGAAGCGGCCCAATTCGCGCTAGCCCAGACGACCGTCTTCGGCCGCGAGCCCGACCCGGCGGCCATGGTGAAGTTCGTCAAGGACCACCCCGAAAGCCCGATGACTAAGACCGGGTACAGGTACTTGACCTATTATTATGGCCAGGCCGCAACACAGGAAGCCGCCGACAAGTTCTTCGACGAATACAACGCCAAGTTCCCCGGGGACCGCGACGCTCTGGCCGCCTACGTCGAGCGGATCATCAAAGACAAGGGGCCCGTCGACAAGGGCCTCGAGATGGCCGAGAAGCTCAAGAAGATGGCCGGCTATCCCCCGAATCCCGCCTTCGAGCAGTATCTGGCCGACCTCTACATCCTCAAGGGCGACCCGGCCAAGGCCGACGGCGAATACGGCAAGGATTTCCTCGACACCTACGCGAGCAACAGCTTCTACTCCCTTATCGGCTTCGCCGATTTCTGGGCCGACCAAGGCCGGAACCTCGAAAGCGCCGAAGCGGCGGCCGATCTCGCCCTGAACCTCAAGCCGGACGATTGGTTCTCCTATGCCCAGACGGCCGGGGTCTACGCTAAGGTCGGCAAGGACGACAAGGCCCTGTCCGTATATGGGCCGGGTTTTGTCAAGAAATTCGGCAACGAACAGCTTCCCTTGGTGAACTACGCGATATTCTGGACGAACGCCGGGAAGAACCTGGACAGCGCGTTTGATGCGGCCCGCCGCGCCGCGGAGCTTTCGCCCGATTATTTCAACTATTTCTGGCTCGGCCAGGTGCTGTTCAAGCTAAAGAAATACGACGAGGCCCTGAACGCCGCGCAGAAGGCGGCCGACCTGGTCAAGCCGCTGGCCGCCAAGGACGCCAGCTTCCCGGTCCAACGGTACGAGAAACTGGTCAAGGACATCCAGGAGGCCATGGCCAAGAAATAGGGAGGTTTGACATCCCGGAGGGCCTCCCCTATCATGCTGTCAGGCAATCCGGGATGCGCAGAACCAGCGGCGTTCTCCTGACCTTTGTCCTTCTCTTCCTGATCATGTTCGTTCCACGGGTCCCCCAGGCCGCCGCGTCGGGCCAGGACCAGTCGCTCGACGAACGGGTGCGCCAATTCCTCGACTCCCGCAAGGACCTCTGGCGCGAAGAGAACGTGACCGAGACCGACGGCCGGATCCTCTATGATCTGATCGTCAAGAAGGGCTACAAGCGGGCCCTCGAGATCGGCACGTCGACGGGCCACTCCGGGATCTGGGAAGCCTGGGCCCTGAGCAAGACCGGCGGCTCGCTCGTCACCGTCGAGATCGAGGAGTTCCGGCACCTGGCTGCGGTCCGGAACTTCAAGGCCGCCGGCCTCGACGGGCTCATCGACGCCCGGCTCGGCGACGCCCGCCAGATCATCGGCCAGCTCCCCGGCCCCTTCGATTTCATCTTCATCGACGCCGACAAGAACTCCACGCCGTACTACTTCGAGACCCTGTTGCCCAAGCTCGCGGTCGGCGGCTGTTTCGCGGTCCACAACGTCAACAGCCTCGGGTACATGAAGGGGATCCGCGACTTCCTGCAGGCCGTCCGCGGCCGGGACGATATGGAGACGACGATCGAGGCGGCCGCGACGGGCGGCATCTCGCTCAGCTTCAAGAAGAAGAACCCGGCTTGACCGCGGGCCCCGTCCCCCTTAAGATTCCAGGAAAGTCTCCCCTAAGGAGTTCGCTATGAAACGCGCCATGATCCTGTGTCTGCTGCTGGCCCCACTCGCCTTCGGGCTTGTCGCTTCGCCGCGGCCCGCGTTCCCGGGCCAGGTCGCGTACGGGCAGGTCCTCGAAGGCCTCAAGTGCCGGAGCGCCATCCTGGGCCACGATGTCCATTACGCCGTCTATCTGCCGCCCGATTACGCCACCTCCGCGCGGCGCTATCCCGTCGTCTATCTCCTCCACGGCTACACCGACGACGAATCCGGCTGGATCCAGTTCGGCGAGGTCGGCCTGGCCGCAGACCGGGCCATCGCCGACCGGGAGATCCCGCCCATGATCATCGTCATGCCCGACGGAGGGGTGACGTTCTACATCAACGACGCGGCGGGCCGAGTCCGCTATGAGGACATGTTCGTCCAGGAGTTCATTCCCCACATCGATAAGACCTACCGCACCCGGGCCGACCGCGAGTTCCGGGGCGTCGCCGGTCTGTCGATGGGCGGCTGGGGCACGCTCGTCTACACGCTCCGCCACCCCGATCTCTTTGCGGCCGGGGCCGCCTTCAGCGCCGCGGTCTGGTCGGACGAAGACGTCATAGGAATGGACCCGAAGAACTGGGACCGGCTTCTCGGTCCCCTGTTCGGCTCCGCCGGCAAAACCGGCCAGGACCGTCTGACCGCCCACTTCCGCGAGACGAGTCCTCTCGACCTGGCCAGGGCGCTGCCCGAGGATTCGCTGAAGAAGGTGCGCTATTACATCGACTGCGGCGACGACGACTTCCTGATCAAAGGCAACTGCGCCTTGCATCTGCTTCTCCTCGACCGCAAGATCCCCCACGAGTTCCGGGTCCGCGACGGCAGCCACACCTGGACCTACTGGCGCACCGGCATCGTCGACGGCCTGAAGTTCATCGGCGAGAGCTTCCACCGATGAGCCCCTCGTTCCGGGACCGGCTCCGCCAGGGCGAGCGTCTGATCGGGACCCTGCTCAGCCTGCCTTCGCCCGAGCTGGCCGAGATCGCCTCGGCCGCCGGCTTCGACTGGCTTTTCCTCGACATGGAGCATGGGGCCCTCGACCCCGGCGACATCCTGCGCCTGGTCCAGGCGACGCGCGAGCCCTGCGCCTGTCTCGTCCGCGTTCCCGAGAACACGGAGATGTGGATCAAGAAGGCCCTGGACTCGGGCGCGGCCGGCATCATCGTGCCGCACGTCAATAGTGCGGCCGAGGCGGGCCAGGCGGTCCGCTGGGCCAAGTATCCTCCCCAGGGCGGCCGGAGCGTCGGCTTCAGCCGGGCCAATCTCTACGGCGCCCGGTTCCAGGAGAACGTGGAGACGGCGAACGCCAAGACCGTCGTGGTCGCCCAGGTCGAGCACATCGACGGAGTCCGGGCCATCGCCCCGATCCTCGCCGTCCCGGGCCTCGATGCCGTCTTCGTCGGTCCCTACGACCTTTCGGCCAGCCTCGGCAAGCCCGGCCGCGTCCGGGACGCCGACGTGAGCGAAGCCATCGCCCGGGTCACCGCGGCCTGTTCGACCGCCCAGGTCCCGGCCGGCATTTTCGCAGCAGGCGCGCCCGCCGCGGCCAAGGCCATCGAGGACGGCTGCTCGCTCGTCTGCGTCGGGATCGACACCGGCCTTTACTTTGAGTCGGCGGCCGCCATTTTGGGGGTGCTCAAGCCAAGAAATCCTTGACAGCCCACAGTTTATATACTAGATTTAGTGTGGATTATCATGGGCTGCTACAAGTATTGGGGCTGGGCGCCCACTTCTCGAAGCCCCAATTCACCCCCGGCGCCCCATCCCCTCGCCCGACTAAACGGAGTTCAAGGAATCCAGGGAGGCCGGATCCCCGATGGCCCGTGAGCAGACGGACAAGACCAAGGCGGGAACTCTGCCCGTCGTCCTCGTCGTCGACGACGATCTCGCCTACCTCGAGAAGCTTCAGCGGGCCCTGCGGGACAGCTATACGGTCCACACCACGACCAGCGGCGTCGAGGCCATCCATCTGATCAAGGCCCTGCCCGAGGTCAACGTTCTCGTCGTCAACGAGGACCTGCCCCGGATGAAAGGGACCGAGCTCCTCCGCTTCCTCAACGAGATCTTCAAGAACTCCGACGCCATCATCAAGATCCTCCTGACCGAGTGCGCCTCGAACAACTCGGTCATCGATCTCGCGAGCTACGGCCGCATCGACTGCTGCCTGGCCAAGCCGAGCGATCCGGCCGCCATCCGGCGCAAGATCAGCTTCCTCATCGCCCAGCGGTCGCGCGAGAAACGGTCGTCCATGCGCGTCACCCTCGACGGCACGCAGGAGGTCCGCATCGAGACCGGCGCTCTCGGGGAGGCCAAGCTGGTCAACCTCAGCGAGAACGGGATGTTCCTGAAGACCATCGCCTCCTCGCCCGAGGGGTCGGCCGTGCCGCTCAGCATCCTTCTTCCCGACGGGCGCCGCTACCAGCTCAAAGGACGCGTCGTCCGCCAGGACGCCGACCAGGGCGGGATGGCCGTCGAATTCCAGTCGCTCGACGACGCCAGCCGCCTGTCGATCCTCCAGTTCATGTCCGACTACGTCGCCATCCGCGACCTCGACGAGCTCAAGCTCCGCTACCCCTTCCTGAAGACCGACGAGATGGTCCTGTTCACGGACTCGCTCAAGATCGAGTCCCTGATGCGGGAGGCCCTGGCCCGCAAGGTCGAGGTCGCCGCCGTCCCGGCCCGGTCCGGCAATCCCGAGATCCTGTCGTTCGCGGACATCCGGCCGCCGGCCGTCTGCGTCCTCAGCGGCGAAACGCTCGACGTCAAGTTCAAGACCTCGGACCTTCTCTTCATCTCCTTCCAGATCGGCTACGCGACCTACAATTTCGAGACCATGATCTCGCGGCTGGCCCCGGACGGCCGGGCCCTGACCTGCCTCTATCCGCGGGTCATGTTCTATTCCGAAAAGCGGGCCGAGCGGCGGATCACGCCGGCCGGCGATCTGCGGGTCGAGATCCCGCTGCCGCCGCCCTTTGACCGCAAGGTCCGCGGCCGCATCACCGACATCAGCCCGAACGGCATGAGCTTCGTGGCCAACGGCGAGTGTCCGGCGCTCCTCAAGGGCACGCCGCTCGAGTCCCTGTCCATCCTCGACGGCGAACGGGTCCTCTGGCAGGAGACGGGCGAGGTCCGTCATGTGGCCCAGGCCGAGCGGAACGAGGGTCTGGGCCTCAAGTACGGGGTCCAGTTCGGCATCAGCCGGATGAGCATCCAGTCGGTCCATGCCCCCGATCCGGACTTCGCCCGCCGGACCGAGGAGGCGCACGACAAGGCCGGCGGCCACGGGGGCCTCCACCTGCCCTCCGATTTCTCCCGCACCTCCCTGACGACCCCGCGGGTCATCCGCCTGGAGAACCGCCGCGGCGAGGAGATCGTCGGCCTCCTCAACTCGTCGGTGCCGCTCGACGACAGGCCGGTCCCGGTGGTCATCGTGCCGCCGGCGTTCGGCAAGACCAAGGAGACCTTGTTCGGGCTGGCCCTGACGCTCTGCGAGAATTTCCGCCTCCTCGGCAAGCCCCTGGCCGTCGTCCGCTACGACGGCATCCGGAGGAAGGGCGAGAGCCACAACGATCCGGAGGCCCAGGACCCGCCCTACGAGATGCTCAACACGAACTTCAGCCAGGGCGCTGACGACATCGTGACCGTCCTCGATTGGCTGGAGACCAATCCGGCCGTGCGGGCCTCGTCGATCATCCTCCTGACCTTCTCGTTCTCGGCCCTGGAGGCCCGGATCGTGCTCCGGGACGAGGACCAGCGGCGGCGGGTCGATTACTGGATCGCCTGCATGGGCACGCCCGAGTTCCGGGACCTCATGGTCCGGGTCAACTGCGGGCTCGACTTCCTCGAGCACTATCAGCTCGGCATCAAGCTCGGCGTCATGCCCGTCCTGGGCAACCTCGTCAACGTCGACTCCTACGTGGCCGACGGCGTCATCAACTCCGTGGCCACGCTGGAGCAGGCCCGCGAGGACATGCGGCACCTGGACCTGCCGATCACCTGGATCTACGGACAGTTCGATCAGTGGGTCAAGTCCGAATTCATCCGGGACGTCATGAGCGTCCAGGTCGACGCGCCGCGCGAGGTCATCGCGGTGCCGATCGGGCACAACGCCCGGACCTCCAAGGAAGGCCTGCGCCTGTTCGGGACGATCACCTCCCTGATCTTCCGCTTCCTGCACAAGCAGATCATCCAGCCGGTCCTGCCCGGCCGCAAGGACATGGAGGTCATGCGCCGGGCCGAGAAGGACCGGCTGCCGCCGCGCAAGCTCAAGAACCGCGTCGGCTACTGGCACCGCTACCTCATCGGAGAGGACAAGCTCATCGGCTTCGACGTCATGGCCCTGTCGGACGACTACCAGCAGCTCATGCGGGACCAGCTCCTGGCCCTGGAGCTCCATCCCGGCGACCGGCTGCTCGACCTCGGGGGCGGCACCGGGAATTTCGTCGAGCACCTCATGGTCAACGGCGGCGAGCTGCCGTCCCAGATCACCGTCGCCGACCTCATCCCGGAAGCCATGCAGCGGGCCTCGCAGAAGCTCCTCTCCCGGTTCCCGGTCCTGCGCGAACCCGGCCGCTTCGATTTCGTCGCCCTCGATCTCGAGATGAGCCGGTACCTGGCCTTCCGCCGCTTCCTCGACGGCGAGGTCGGCACGTTCGAGGAGATGGCCGAGAAGGTCGAGAACCTGGCCTTGGAGAGCGCCATCCTCATTCAGGAGGACTATTCGCCCCGGCTCCACCGCGTCCTGCGGGGCGAGCGCATCACCTCGGAGGCCGACGATTGGCTCAAGACCCAGTTCGACCTGCACGAATACCGGATCATCACCGACTTCAACCGCGTCGTCCGGTACGTGCGGGGCCTCGCCTCGACCAAGCCGGACCTGCGGCGGCTCATCGTGCCGGGGACCTTGGAGGGGACCGCCCATCTGCCGGTCAAGAGCGGTTGGTATAACAAGATCCTGATGAGCCTCGTCCTGTCCTACATCTTCAATCCGGAGGAAACGCTGCGGGAAGCGCGGCGGATCATCATGCCGGGCGGCCTGCTCGTCCTGTCGAGCATGCGGCCGGACACGGACGCCTCCGGCCCGTTCACGCGCCTGCTCGAGAAGATCGAGGCTATGCCGGCCGAAGACCTCCCTCCGGAGCGGCCGAAGACGCTGCTCATCGAGTCCCTGCGCAGTTTCCTCAACGACGCCCAGGAGCTCGTCGACCTCGAGGAGGCCGGGACCTTCGATTTCTTCGATCCCGAGAAGCTCGAGGCCCTCCTCGGAGCGACGGGCTGGGAGATCCTCCGGACCATCCCATCCTACGGCACCCCGCCCCAGGGGTATGTTTTCGTGGCCAAAGCGAGAGAGACCAATGGCAAGCTATGATCCCGTCTTCGAAGACAAGCTCAATCAGGAATATGACCTCAAGGGCCGGACCCGGACCGCCGCCTACTTCAGCCTGGTCCTCTATGCTCTGTTCATCGCGCTCGACGCCGTCTATGCCCCCCGGTACTTCCTGACCATCCTTTTCATCCGGCTCGGGGTCATGGCCGCCGTCGTCGTCATCCTCTACCTCCTCGGACGGGCCCGCACGGGCCGGGCCTTCATGAACCTGGCCCTGATCCTGGCCCTCGTGGACGCGGCCGGCATCGCCATCATGATCTTCATCCTGGGCGGCTTCCTGTCCAGTTACTACCAGGGCCTGAACATCATCGTCATGGGCATGATCGTGCTGATCCCCCTGGCTTTCCGTTACACGATCTACCTCTATGTCGCGGTCTGGTTCATGTACACCGTGCCGAGCGTCATCAAGTTCCTCCTCGGCCAGCCGGAGACCGTCGTCAACGGCGTCCCCATTGCCGCCTGGCGCTTTGTCGTCAACAACGTGTTCTTCCTGACCTCCATCATCGTCGTCGGCGTGGTCGGCTCCTGGGTCATGGAGAACATCCGCCATCGCGAGCTCCGCAGTCGGCTTCAACTCGAGGAGATGACCGCCCAGCTCAAGGAATCGAACGTCAAGCTCAAGAGCCTCGACGAGCTCAAGACCCAGTTCTTCGCCAACGTCAACCACGAGCTGCGGACGCCGCTGACGCTGATGCTGGCCCCCCTGCGGGCGGTCCTGGACGGCAAGATGGGCCGCCTGACCCCGGTCCTCAAGGACACCATGGAGACCATGCAGCGCAACGGCTACAAGCTGCTCAAGCTCATCAACAACCTCCTCGATCTCAACCGGCTCGAAGAAGGCAAGATGCGGCTCAAGGTCAAGCCGGTCAACCTGATCGATTTCATCCCGCCGCTCCTGGCCTCGGCCAAGCCCATGGCCGATCAGAAATCCCTGCGTCTCTATTTCCAGCATCCGCCCCACCCGGTCGAGGTGACCATCGATCCCGATCAGTTCGAGAAGGTCGTTTTCAACCTCCTCTCGAACGCCCTGAAGTTCACGAACAAGGGCGGCAAGATCACCATATACCTCGAGGAGCAGGACCGCACGGTGACCATGACGGTCGAGGACACCGGGATCGGCATCCCCCCGAACATGCTGGAATCCATCTTTGACCGCTTCTCCCAGGTCGACGGCTCGAAGTCGCGGGCCCAGGAAGGGTCCGGCATCGGGCTGGCCCTGGCCCGGGAGATCGTCCTGGTTCACAAGGGCAAGATCCACGCCGAAAGCGAGCTCGGCAAGGGTTCCCGCTTCGTCGTCGAGCTCCTCGGGGGGGAGGACCACTTCGACGAGAGCGTCCTCGACCGACGGTCGGAGGACGTCCCGATCGGGCTGAGGCGCCGGACGACCGACACGGACGAGCCCCGGGTCCAGGACATCGTCACGGACTACCGCCGCCTCCAGTTGGTCGACCTCGAGAAGGTCGACATCTCCAGCGGTCGTGTCGATGAGGCCAAGGTCCACGACGCCCTCATTCTTTGCATCGACGACAATCCCGAGGTCCTGAAATTGATGAAGATGCTCCTGGCCGACGAGTTCGACCTCGAGCTCATGACCTCGGCCGAGCAGGGGCTCAAGTTCATGCGCGAGAAGAACCCCGATCTCGTCCTCTGCGACGTCATGATGCCGGGCATGGACGGCCACTCCTTCGCCCGGGCGGTCAAGGGCGACGAGGCCTTGAAGCACATCCCCATCATCCTGGTGACCGCCCGGACCGGGGCCGAGATGCTGAACGAGGGCATCCAGGCCGGCGCCGACGACTACATCTCCAAGCCCTTCGACTCGACCGAGCTCAAAGCCCGCATCCGGGCCCTGCTGCGCCTCCGGCAGATGGAGTCAGAGCTGGCCCTGGTCAACCGCAACCTCAAGATGAGGACCTCGGACCTGGTCGAGCAGCAGCGGTCGCTCTTCCTGTCGACCGTCAAGTCGCTGGCCTCGGCCATCGACGCCAAGGACGAGTACACGCGGCATCATTCGACCCGGGTCACGGACTTTTCGCTCCGGATCGCGGCCAAGATGGGCTACAGCGAGAAGGAGCTCGGGGAGCTCGAGCTGGCCGCGGTCCTGCACGACGTCGGCAAGATCGCCGTCCCCGAGAGCATCCTGAACAAGCCCGGCAAGCTGACCGACCCCGAGTTCAAGCTCATCCAGGAGCACCCGGTCCGCGGCGAGGCCATTCTCAGCCCGGTCATCGAGCTCAAGCAGATCGGCCGGATCGTCCGGGCCCACCACGAGCGCTACGACGGGACGGGTTACCCCGACAAGCTGAAGGGCCGGGAGATCCCGCTCGGCGCCCGGATCATGGCCATCGCCGACACCTACGATTCCATCACCTCCGAGCGCCCTTACCGCAAGGCGGCCTCTCACCGGTACGCCGTCAAGGAGATCATCAAGTGCTCGGGAACGCAGTTCGATCCCGAAGTGGTCGAGGCGTTCCTGGAGATCGCGGGGACCTGGGTCCAGGACCACGACAAGGACGGTCCGAACGACAGCGGGAATTGAACGGGCCCGGACGGATCGCCGGCCGGCCCGATAGGTCGGGAGAACGCGCATGCAGGTCGGTTATTATGCCCTGAGCCTGTTCGCAGGCGCCGTGATCGCCGGGGCCGGCGCCGTGATCGCCGGGAAGCGCGCCGTCACGTCGGTCGGACGCGTCCTGGCGGTGCTCATGACGTCTGTATTCGTCTGGTCCCTGGCCGCCGCCCTCGAGGCCGCGATGCCCGGGATGTCGGCGAAGATCTTCCTGTCCAAGATCGAGTACCTCGGCATCGCCTCGGTCCCGCCGCTGATGTTCCTCTTCTCCCTCCGGTTCCTGCAGTCGGGCCGCCGCCCCCCCCGGAGCCTGACGGCGGTCTTGGCCATCATCCCGGCCACGACCATCCTGCTGACGTTCACGAACGAGCACCATCATCTCATCTGGTCCGGCTTCACCCCGGCGGTCAACCCGAGCGATCACCTCATCCTCTACGACCATGGCCGGTTCTTCTGGGTCCATGCCGGCTATTCCTACCTCCTGCTCTTCGCCACGACCGTCTTCCTGCTGCTGGCCTTCTTCCGGTTCAAGGGGGTCTACCGGCGGCAGGCCTTGGCCCTTCTCCTGGCCTTCCCCGTCCCCTGGATCGCCAACGCGCTCTATCTCGCCGGGCTGGCCAACTCCCAGAGCGGCTACGACTTCACGCCGATCGGTTTCGCCATCTCGGGGTTCTTCCTGCTCTGGGCCATGTTCCGGCTGGGCCTCGTGGACCTGGTCCCGGTGGCCCGGGAGCGGGTGATCGAGAGTATGGGCGAGTCGCTGCTCATCCTCGACCAGTCGGGACGTCTGGCCGCGACCAACCCGGCCGCCCGCAAGCTGATCGCCAAGGCCGGCGGCCCGGCCGAGAACGTCCCGGAGACCCAGCTCCTGGGCCGGCCGGCGGCCGAGCTTTTCCCGGGCTGGCCCGAGCTCTCCGCGCCGCTGGCCGCCCCGACCGCTTCGGAGCGGGAGTTCCCCTTCACCGACGACGGCCCGCCCCGCTATTTCGATCTCCACCTGTCGCCGCTCGTCAGCTCCGGCACGGTCGTCACGGGCTGGGTGGCCGTCCTCTACGACATCACCCGCATCAAGACCGCCGAAACGGCCGCCGTCGAGGCCCGCAGCGTCGCCGAGACCCTGCGCGAGGCCGGGTTGATCCTGAGCTCGACACTCGACTTCCAGAAGATCTCCTCCGTCATCCTCGATCTCCTGCAGCGCGTCGTCCCCTATGACGTCGGCGCGTTCCTGACGGTCGAAGGCGCGGAGCTGAAGCTGGCCGCGATCAAGCAACCGATGGATTCGCCGGAGCTGATCGGCGAGAGCTACCCCTTGACCGGCTCGCGGCTCTGCCACACGGCCGTCCAGCGACGGCGGCCGCTGATCAGCCCGGTCGCCGGACCGGAGGACATCCTTCTGCCGCTGCTGCCGAACTGGGAAGCCCACTCCTTTCTCGGCGCCCCGGTCGTCTTCCAGGAGCGGGTCACGGGACTCATCGCCCTGTACAATTCGGGCCCCCGGACCTTCGCCGAGGAGAACGCGGAAGTCGCCGAGCTCTTCGCCCGCCAGGTGGCCATCGCTCTCGACAATTCCCGCCACGTCGGGGACATGGAAAGGCAGGCCGTCACGGACGGGCTGACCGGGCTCTACAACCGCCGGGCCTTCAACGACGCCGGCACGCGCGAGGTCGAGCGGGCCCGCCGCTATGCGAGGCCCCTGTCCCTTATCCTTTTCGACATCGACCATTTCAAGAACGTCAACGATTCTTACGGCCACCCGGTCGGCGACCATGTCCTTAAGGTCCTGACGGGCCGGGTCAAGGACACGACCCGGGGCACGGACATCGTCTGCCGCTACGGCGGCGAGGAGTTCATCGTCCTGATGCCCGAGGCCGGCCGCGAGGAAGGGTTGGCCATGGCCGAGCGGCTCCGCCAGGAGATCTCGCGCATGACGATCGTCACGGCGGGAGACACGCTCTCCCTCACCATTAGCTCCGGAGTGGCCGAGCTCCGTCCCGACGACGAAAACCTCGACAGCCTCGTCACCCGGGCCGACCGGGCCATGTACCAAGCCAAGGCCGCCGGACGGAACACCGTCCGCGGCTGACCTGTCCGGGCCTCCGGGGCTGTGCTATAATGACCCCCTTTTGGAGGAGACCCATGGTCCACATCCAGCCCTTCCGCGGTGTTCGCCCCCGCCCGGACCTCGCCCATCTCGTCGCCGCCCCGCCCTATGACGTTCTGACTTCGGAAGAAGCGCGGGAGCTCGCGGCCGGCAATCCCTTCTCGTTCCTGCACGTCGGCAAGCCGGAGATCGACCTGCCGCCGGGGACCGATCTCTACGCCGACGCCGTCTACGCCAAGGGCAAGGAGAATTTCGACCGCTTCCTGCGCGACGGCGTCATCGTCCCCGACGGGACCCGCAACTTCTATATCTACAAGCAGATCTGGGGCGACCACGTCCAGGTCGGCCTGGTCGCCGCGGCCTCTTGCCAGGACTATCTCGACAACATCATCAAGAAGCACGAGCTGACGCGCGTCGACAAGGAGAACGACCGCATGCGTCACATCGAGACGCTCGGGGCCCAGACCGGGCCGGTCTTCCTGACCTACCGCAGGAGCGACGCCGTCGACGCGCTCGTCGCCGAAGCCACGATCAAGGGGCCGGAGGTCGACATCACGACCTACGACGACGTCCGCCACATCTTCTTCGTGGTCGACGACCCGCGGCTCGTCGAAAAGATCAAGGCCGCGTTCGCCGGCCTGGCCAACCTCTACGTCGCCGACGGGCACCACCGCTCGGCGGCCGCGACCCGGATCAAGGTCAAGCGGGACCGCGAGCGCCCGGGCCGGACCGGCCGCGAGGAGGACAATTTCTTCCTGGCGGTCATCTTCCCCGACACCCAGATGAAGATCCTGCCGTACAACCGGGTCGTCCGTGATCTCAACGGGCTCACGCCCGAGGCCTTCCTGGCCAAGGTCGGCGAGACGTTCACGGTCACGGCGGACGCGCCCCCGGCGCCCGTCCGGAGCCGGGACTATGCGATGTTCCTCGAAGGGCGCTGGTTCGGCCTGGCCGCCAAGCCCGGCGCGTTCGACCCGGCCGACCCCATCGGGTCGCTCGACGTCTCGATCCTGCAGAGAAACCTCCTCGCCCCCATCCTCGGCATCGCCGACCCGCGGACGGACAAGAGGATCGATTTCGTCGGCGGCATCCGCGGCCCGGCCGAGCTCGAGAGGAAGGTCCGGGCGGGCCAGTTCCGGGTCGCCTTCTCGCTCTTTCCCACCACCATTCCACAGCTCTTCACCGTGGCCGACGCGGACAAGGTCATGCCCCCGAAGTCGACCTGGTTCGAGCCCAAGCTCAAGGACGGCCTGGTCGTCCACATGATCGACGAATGAGATCCGCCATCACCCCTGCGCTCGCGGCCGCCGTCCGCAAGGAGGCCCAGGCGTTCTTCCGCAGCGCCCGGGGCAGCCACGATTGGGACCACACGGAGCGCGTCCTCAGGCTCGGCCGGAGGATCGGCCGCAAGGAGAAGGCCGACCTCGGCATCCTCGGTCTGGCGGCGCTCCTGCACGATATCGGCCGCGAAGAGGAGGACCGGTCGCACGGCCGGATCTGCCACGGCCGGAGCGGCGCGGAGCTGGCGCGCGGCATCCTGGCCCGCCACGGTTGCGACCCGGCGGCCATCAAGGCCGTCGTCCACTGCATCCGGACCCACCGTTTCCGCCGCGGCGGGGAGCCGCGAACGCTCGAGGCCCGAGTCCTTTTCGACGCCGACAAGCTCGATTCGATCGGCGCGGTCGGCATCGGCCGGGCCTTTCAGTTCGCCGGCGAGGTCGGGGCCCGGCTCCACGACCCGGCGATCGACGTTCGCAAGACGAAGCCCTATTCCCGGGAGGACACGGCCTACCGCGAGTATCTCGTGAAGCTCAGCCGGGTCCGCGACCGGATGACGACCCGCGAGGGCCGACGCCTGGCCGCGGACCGCCACCGCTTCATGGCCGCCTTCTTCGCCCGGCTCAACAAGGAGACGGACGGGGTCCTCTAGCCTGGACTATTCATGAAAACGATCTATTTCTCCATCAAACCAGAAGAGCCAAGACTTGCGTTTTCACCCTTCGGGCAAGCCGATCCGGCCGCATCTGCTTCGTTGCAAAGGGTTCGCAGTACCCGGAGTACAGCTTCACCCTTTGACGCCTCGCATCTGCAGCCGCCTCGGCTCGTGAATAATCCAGGCTAGAAATGGCGTGGCCCCAGGTCTACAACCCGCTGGGAAGCGTCGCCCTTTCGACGCTCGTGGCCGCCCTGCCGATCGTCCTGCTGCTCGGCGGGCTGGCGGTCCTCCGGCTGCGGGCCCACGTCGCGGCCCTGCTCGGCCTCGGCGCCGCCCTCGTCGTTGGCGTCGCCGCCTTCGGCCTGCCGGCCGGGATGGCGTTCCGGACGGCCGGGCTGGGCGCCGCCTACGGCCTTTTCCCCATCGGCTGGATCATCCTCAACGTCATCTTCCTCTATGACCTGACCTGCGAGAAGGGCCACTTCAAGGTCATGCAGGACAGCCTGACCGGCATCACCCGGGACCGCCGCCTGCAGCTCCTGCTCATCGCCTTTTCGTTCGGGGCCTTTTTCGAGGGCGCGGCCGGGTTCGGCACGCCGGTGGCCGTGACCGCGGCCATCCTGATCGGGTTGGGATTCGCGCCGCTCGCGGCGTCCGGGTTGTCCCTCATCGCCAATACGGCGCCCGTTGCGTTCGGGGCGCTGGGAACCCCGATCGTCGCCCTCGCCGGCGTGACCGGGCTCGACGTCAGGAGCCTGAGCGCCATGGTCGGGCGGCAGCTGCCCTTCTTCTCGCTCCTCATCCCCTTCTGGCTGATCTGGGCTTTCTGCGGCTTCAGGAAGATGGCCGAGGTTTGGCCGGCCTTGGCCGTGGCCGGCATCTCCTTCGCCGTGCCGCAGTTCCTGATCTCGAATTTCCACGGGCCCTGGCTCGCCGGCGTCGGGGCGGCGGTCATCTCGATGGCCGCCCTGGTCCTGTTCCTCCTGAAGTGGCGGCCCAAGACGATCCTCCAGGACGAGGGCATCGCCGGAGGATGCGGCCCGGCGGAAGCCGCGGACCCCCATTCCAGGAGAGAGCTCGTCCGGGCCTGGCTGCCCTGGATCGTGCTGAGCCTGTTCGTCTTCGTCTGGGGGACTCCCCAGGTCAAGGCCTTCCTCGACGGCGTGTCCGTCGTCCGCTTTCCGGTCCCCGGACTCGACAAGCTCGTCCTCCGGATGCCGCCCGTCGTTCCGGCCGCGACGGCCGAGCCGGCCGTCTTCACGTTCAACTGGCTGTCTTTCACGGGCACGGGGATCTTCGCGGCCGCCCTGGTCTCGGGCCTGTTGATGGGCTTCTCGCCGCGTCGGCTCGGGCGGGCCTATGTCCGGACGCTCAAGCGCGTGCGCTTCTCGCTCCTGACCGTGGCCGCGATGCTCTCGCTCGGCTACGCCGCGCGCACCGCGGGTCTCGACGCCACGCTCGGGCTAGCCTTCGCCCGCACGGGCGTGCTCTATCCCTTCTTCGGCACCATGCTCGGTTGGTTGGGGGTGGCCCTGACCGGGTCGGACACCTCGTCCAACGTCCTGTTCGGGAGCCTCCAGAAGATCTCGGCCGGCCAGCTCGGCCTGAGCCCGACGCTCATGGCTTCGGCCAACAGCGCCGGCGGGGTCATGGGGAAAATGATCGACGCCCAGTCGATCGTCGTCGCCTCGACGGCCACCCGCTGGTACGGCCACGAAGGCACGATCCTGCGGTTCGTTTTCTTCCATAGCCTGGCCCTGGCGGTCCTCATGGGCCTCCTCGTCCTCCTTCAGGCCTACGTCTTCCCTTTCACCAAGCTCGTCGTCCGCTAAGGACCGATAGGGACTGTCCCCGCGGAGGACTGTCCCTCTTGCAACCTCACCGGATCAGGCGATATCTTATCTCCACGTCCCGGATATTCGTGGAGGTCGGCCATGAAAAAGGTCGTGGCGTTCCTCGGCACGGCCAGTCGCAAGCATACCTATTACGCCGTCCGCCGATTCCTGGAGGACCTCAGCGCGTTCGGCGACGTCGAGACCGAGATCGTCCCCCTCAGCGACTATGCGGTCGGGATCTGTCGCGGCTGCAAGCTCTGCTTCGAGAGGGGCGAGGCGGCCTGCCCCCTCAAGGACGACCGGGATGTGCTGATCGGGAAGATGATGGCCGCGGACGGGGTCGTCTTCGCCACCCCGAACTTCTCGTTCCAGGTCTCGGCCTTGTTGAAGGTCTTCCTCGACCGGCTCGGCTTCGCCTTCCATCGTCCGCGCTTTTTCGGGAAGACCTTCACCAGCGTCGTCGCGCAGGGGATCTACGGCGGCCACAAGATCGTGAGCTACCTGGACTTCGCCGCCCGCGGTCTGGGTTTCAACACGGTCAAGGGGACCTGTTTCACGGCCTTCGATCCCATGACCGAGAAGGAACGGCAAAAGACCGACAAGCGTCTCGCCAAGCTCAGCCGCCGGTTCCATGGGCGCCTGCTGGGAACCGCCTATCCCGTGCCGAGCACCCTTATGCTCAGCGGCTTCCGGATGGCGAGGACGAGTATCCAGCTGGAGCTCGACGACACCAGCTCCGACTGGCGGCATTACAAAGACCTGGGCTGGTTCGAGTCGGACTATTACTATCCCACCCATCTGGGCCCGTTGAAAAAGGCCGTGGGCCGGCTTGCCGGAGCGGTCCAGGCGGGCCGGACGAAACGCCGACTGAGCGCGCGAAAACTCTGACTAGCCGACGATCTTTTTTGCGCCTTTGTACTTGGATTCGACGCGCTCGCAGGGCAGATACTCGTTCTCCATGGCCCGGTAGTCCTTGAGCCCGACGAAATCGGTGTACTCCTCGAAGGACGAGACCCACTGCGTCTGGCCGGGCAGGGTGCCCGTCGGCGACGCCTTGAGGGCGGCGAAGAAGTTCGTCAGGGCCTTGTGGGCGACCATGATCGAAGCCACCGGGATCGAGACCCGGCCGACGCCCATCTTCTTGAGCTCGGGAATGGGGAGGAGCTCGGTCTTCATGCCGGTGATGGCGTCCATGAGGTTGACCGAGAGCGGGCCCTTGATCGACTTGACCGCCGTCTCGATGTCGGCCCGGCTCTTGATGCCGTCGATGAAGGCCAGATCGGCCCCGGCCTCGAGGTACAGGTTGCAGCGGCGGATGGCCTCGTCCAGGCCCATCCCGGCGAAGACGTCCGTCCGGGCGTTGATGATGAAGGCCTTGTCCAGGCGATCGCGCACGGCCGCGCAGGCCCGGATCTTGCCCGCCATCTCCTCGGCCGGGATGGTCTCCTTGCCGGCCATGTGGCCGCAGCGCTTGGGGAAGACCTGGTCCTCGATGTTCATGCCGGCGACGCCCATGGCGATCAGCCGCTCGGTGATCCAGGCCGCGTTGACGGCGTTGCCGCCGCCGGTGTCGATGTCGGCCATGACCGGGATAGACACGGCCTGAACGATGTTCCAGGTCAGGTCGAGCACGTCCTTCATCCGCACGAGCCCGACGTCCGGCTTGGCGAGATAGGACCCGGCCAGTCCGTAGCCCGAGACTTGGATGGCCTCGAAGCCCGCCTTTTCGATGACCCTGGCCGAGAGGGCGTCGTGACAGCCGGGGAGAGTGACGGCCCGGCGCTCGATGATGGCTTTTCGAAGAACTTCGGATTTCGTCATGATCGTGGACTCCTTAAGGATTAAAAACGGTCTCCTATTTTACATTATCCCGGGGAGGAGTAAAATCCCCCGCAAGGATCCCAGGCGGAAGGGAGAACACCATGAGCAAGATCGAGGGCCTGTCCATCGAGACCTTCCGGGGCGATTACGAGGGGCTGGAGCGCATGGCCCACACCTCGTGGCGGGACGAATACGGCATGGCCTCGTTCCCCAACTTCTACCGGCCGGCCTTCCTGCACTATCTGTTCGACCGCATCCCCGAAGACAAACGAGACCATCTGCTGGGGGCTTACAAGGACGGGGAGATCGTCGCCTTCCTGGCCAACCTGCCCGAGAAGTTCCATTTCGGGGGCAGGATCCGTCACGCGGTCTACAGCTGCCTGCTGGTCGTCCGCAAGGAATACCTGCGCCGCGGTCTGGCCATCGACATCATCAAGGAGGCCGTCGAGATCAACAAGAAGAAGTACCGTCTCGACTTCTCCCTCC